>ERZ773276.608-NODE-608-length-37075-cov-33.942545_pt1 | contig 37075 bp, 39 predicted proteins | sample MGYA00511386_ERZ773276 | MGnify/ENA primary metagenome ERZ773276 (study PRJEB29015, sample SAMEA2737778) | human gut metagenome | biome: human gut; feature: human-associated habitat; material: faeces | place: China | collected 2012 ...
TTGATGATGTTCTTGAAAGGCTTGAGGAGATGTATCACCACTTCAGCCAATGCCTCGGCATCCTTGCCCTTGTTGAGTTTTCGCATGAAGAGCATGTTGGTGCTTATCTCAATGATTGTGACAATGGCACCATGGTTGTTTTTGCCGACAATGGTGTCCATCTCGAAGTCTCCGAAGCGCTTACCGTTCGCCTTCATTGTTGTCCCGACGAAATGGGTCTGTGTCGCCAGGCAATGGACTCTGAACATCTACACGAAGGACAGATGGCTGCACTACCGGACCATATTCAATGCCAGTTACGGATGAGCCAAACGTTTTGGAGGGGTGTCGTTTGTAACCCCCAATGGGGTAAGGGGGCATCATGCTCGCATATCAGTCAACACATGGTAAAAAGCCAGTCCGAACTAGAAAAATCGAATTCTTGGCGGTTTTGACCGCAATGACCTGAGACTATTAGTATGGTTGCGGATTTGAGGATATATTATTTATCCTTCAAAGCGTTAACAAGTAATTTTGTACAAGCTTCCATAGTATAATGCTTATGCATGAAATCAAGAAGCTCAGGTTGCTTGCCTCCTTTAAGGGCTTGCAGGCATGCTTGACCTATCTCATCTACTGATCTGGGATTTACAAGATATGCACGTCCCTGATAGTAATCTTTTGGAGCTCCATCATTAGTCAAGACAATTTCAGCACCCTGTGCAGCGGCTTCAAGGGCTACCATACCTACACCTTCTACAAGACTAGGCAAAGCAAATACCTTGCAACGAGAATACCATTTCACTAAATCTTCTTCGGAAAGTAAACCTATATATTTTATATTGTCATGCCCAGCAATGAGATTGTTCAGCCATTGTTTCTCGTCCTCACCATTCAGAATACCTCCAAGCCGCAGCTGGAACTTGTACTTAATAGCAGCTTCGATTAATCGTTTTACATTCTTATTGGCAGAATAAAGGCGACTCATGTGCAATACGAAATCCTCCTTCTTTGGCATTGCGGTAACCATAGGAGTCCGCACGGATAAAGGTACAATCTTGATTTTCTCAGCAGGGACATCCAGACAATAGCTGATATAGTCAGCCTCAAACTGAGAACGAGCCAAGAAAAGATCAAAGTATTTAGCAGAGAGATACAGGTCGTGAAAGCGATTCGTCAGTCCAACCTTCTGACAGCCATAATACTTAACGAGAAGTTTATACTTCCACTTTGAAATACTTGGATCTATTATTGGAGCAAGAACAAACTTTTTGCATACTCTTTTAAAATACTTTGCAAAAGATCTCAGGAAACCGCCAAATCCTAAAACTATAACGGCATCATAAGATTCCCAGGCGTTGTTCTGCCAAAAATCAATCAGGTCACATTTATGTCCTAACTCTTCAAGACCTTTTTTCCACATTTCCCCCTGTATCTTTACGCCTCCTGTTGGAGAAATAGATGCAGAAGGTATTATTAATCCTATCTTCATATATTTTTTTTATGTTCTCAATTTAACTTATACTATTAATGTACTCTCAGATCTTTGCATCCTACCACATAAAGTACTCCGGATGTTATATTATACTTGCTTTTATAGACATTCCTTAATTTGTTTCCCATGAAATCATAGAATGCTGGAGAGCCGATGTAACTCTACTGACGGAGGCCGCCTTCACCTTTCGGATTTCAAACTGCCCAAATCACTTTCCCGTCAGGACGAGTCCAGTGCGCTTTGTATATATCTCCAGAAACCTCAAGCACAGGACGGGTGGATCCGCTTGGACACAAAGTTGTCATCGTTTTATATGCATAATATGCTGGCTTCTGAGTTAGGTCGCTATGTACGATACCGAAATTATCTTCCGTGTAATATGGGGCTTTCTCATAAGAACGGAATTTATACCAGAACACCTTATCAACACCATACGCAAAGGAAATCAAATAGATGCGTGCTACTCGGCGAGCTTGCTCCATTTCCTTGTTAACATATCATTGGGTACGCAAGCGTGTCTGAACTATTCCTAACACGTTGAACTTATTCTGCTCCACCAGATTTCCTTCATCCCAAGCACAAATGCTATACATATTATTATGGACAGATACCAACACATGACAAATAAGCACTATTTCAAAATGGCAGCAATTGCTTTCTTCTTAGTTTGACTATCGAAGTGATGGTGGTAAACTACATAGATATTAAGTAGGCTCACAATTCTAAAAGCGAAATTATAAATATTGCCATGAGTTTTCCTCATATAGAGTTTGGCACTATTTATACCCATGAGAAACTTCCGGGGACTGAACTGTTCATGATCTTTGTTGACACTGCCTCCTTCCAGGTGGATTATCTTGGGAGACTTTATGATATAACTAGGATATCCATTCCGTGTCCAACGGTGTTGCATCTCTGTTTCCTCAAAATACATGAAGAAGTCATTGTCGAAGGCACCACATTTATCTATCAGCTCACGCGAAACGAACAGGTCAGCACCTGTTACATAGTCAACGCGAAACGAGTTCATATTTATATCATCATCAGTAGTATCGTATCGTTGGTAATTTTTGCCCAACTTCTTGTATATTGGTGCAACCAAAAAATCTCTAAGATTTCTGGTCAGTGTCGGAAAATGCGCAAAGGAATGGATAGTATTCCCTTCTTTGTCTTGTAATAGGCATCCTATGCCTCCAAACTTATCATGCGAATGTTCCTCACAATAATCAAAGAAATATTTGATTGCGTTGTTAACAAGCAGGGTATCGGTGTTCAAGAAAAAGATATATTTGCCAGTAGCCTTCTTAACCCCAAGATTATTAGCCCTTCCGAAACCTATATTGCCACCGGATTCAACGAAGGTAATCCTTCTGTCTCTTGAAAATATCTCTTGACTTCCGTCTTTAGAATCGTTGTCTACCAGTATAACCTCAAACTCAATATCCTTAGTTTTTTCAAAAATTGAGTCTATACAAGCCTGTGTAAGATCATGGGTGTTGTAGTTCACCAGTATTATAGATACATTCATCCTTTTATATATTTATTTTGCTCAGATCCCCATACACTTTTCAAAATAAAAGAGAGGAAGTAAAGTAATAGAATAATAAGGATACCTCTGATAAAAGCACCAAGGAACTGATCAGGTGATTGTTCCAATCTGACAGAATCTATAAATACAGATTGTAATCCAAATATATTTACCAATATATTATACTTCGATTTGTTGAAGAATCTTATAATCCTATTCCAAACAAATAGTAAAGAGAAAAAAATGAGGAAAGCGACAATAGGAGCCATTAATAATCCATAATCAAAAATGGAGAATAAAATAATACTATCTGCGATATCAGTATACATTCCAGATGCTTTTTCTATATAATTTTCAGAAGCAGCTTGGGGTTTATCTTTATATAGTGCAGAAGGAATACCATATAATACACACAATTTAGTTAGGCTTCCATATTGCGGTTGTACATCAACACATTTTGCAGCAATACTATATAGGTAAAGCTTTCTGGAGGAAGAATTATTCTCATAGTAAGAAGCTTCTCCGTTTAAAACACGCAGAACAACATCAAAATCAATGAGCGAATAATTTACCTTACCCAAATAGGTATCCCATTTTTTTAATTCCCTATATTTCTGCATAAAAGGAAAGACCGTAGTGTATAATAGCGCAAAAAGTAATACGCCAGTGATAGCAACCTTCCTATTCGCAAAATATTTGTTCATGGAATAAAGGCAAAGCAAAGAACTAAATATCACTTCAATCTGGAAAGTTCGCGACTGCAATAGCATCGTTCCTACGAAAAGAGCAGCAGAAATTTTATCAAATAGATTTATCGTTTTATTCTTATATCGTTTATAGAGATAAATAGTTATTATAATAGTAACAATAACTCTAATCGAATCTATTATGCTTCCAACAAGCAATACACGCGGGTCATTTCCCACAAGATCAGCCTCTCTTCTAATAAAAGAAACAGTGCCTATGAAAAAGCCTCCAACACTCAAAATAAGGAGTAGAATATAATAGATTATAAGCCATTTATTAGAAGGTTTAAACCTATCAGATATATGTCGAAGACAAAACGTGATGTTTATCAAATTATATCTCTTAGCGTATCTTGAATTAGACCATCCCACGTCTACAAGAACTAAGATCAGATAGAATAAATTCATAACGTATGACATTTCGAACGTCACATCAACACTTGCTGCTTCAAATAATTTTATTTCATCATATCTAAAATCATTAATATTAGATATTAATGGACAGAATGAAAAATAGATCAAATGAAAGAAAAGGATTAAATCAAAGCAATTTATATCCTTTCTCTTAACTATCTTACGTATAAGATATATACTTGGCCATAAAGAAACGAGCCAAAATAACCTTTGTATTATCATTTTTTATTTTAATAGAATTTATTACAACTTAAGATGACATCCAACATAAGCTATATAAATGCGGTGTCCAACATTATCTGGATAAAAATGAATACGCCAATTTTGATTTTCTGAATTAATCTTCATATGGTAAAAACAATATTTGCTGCCAAGATTATCTGGTAAATTAAAAAGCCTATAGCGTTTCAAGTGTGGTTTTTGCTTAACGGTTTCTGACTCGTCAGAAACCGGGAATCGACTCACCTTTGAAAGTGAAGACAATTGAAAACCACCTTTGTTCCAACTCATGTTATATTTTTCAAAATAAAGCAAACCTTCATATATCTTTTTAAATATCGAGCTATTACCTAAATCTTCTATTTGTTTCAATGCATCGTTGGCGAATTTAATTGTGGGGAACGACAAAGCTCTCCATTCCTTAAAAACAGACCCAGACATATGAGTATCAATTAATAGTTCTCTATGTTTCAAGTATTCATCAATATTACTATTGTGAAAAATGTCATTTACATTAAAACATCCCCATAGACTATTTATATCTTCTGAATATTTATTATTAATTTTTTCTATATTATTGTTTATTTCCCCACAGATTTTCATCATCTTTAAAGTCTGGGGCATTATTCTACGAAACAGCTCCTCGTCTATTTTATAAAAAGATGGTTCGGTGGCAATAACCTGATATAATGTATCATCATGGTAAAAATCATCACAAGGCGTTCGCCCTGTACATGCCTCGGTAAGATCACGAAGACTTATAATTACCAAATCTTTATTATTTTTTAAATAAGATTTTGGGAAAAAGAAATTATTTAATTTCATCTCTCCGATATTTTTGTAAATTGTAATAATTTATCTGAGACTGATCCATAAATCCCTTTGGCCATCTATCGTATTCTCCCTTATTACTCATGAATATAGGCTCGACCTTCGGTTGAATTTCACTATCTTCAATACTATAGTTATTAATAATAACATTGTTATGCCAATTGCCATGTTTAACTACAAACAATTGAACGCCATCTATCAAATGGTCACTATGAGTTTCAACTATAATTCTAACACCGGCATAAGACATCTTTGCAAGGAAATATCCCATTGCCGTTTGAGCTGCTGGATGGAGATGAGCTTCGGGATTCTCTACTATAAAGAGAGAATCCCTTTTAGCAAGTAACCCATCAACTATTATAGGTAAAGCATATGATACACCAAAACCCATATTCGTAGTAAAAGCATCACTATATAAAGAATTTGAGACTTTAACCCGAGCTTGTAGAACATCCCTATTTATAGATGATGATACCGAAATCTTAGGAAAAATAAAATCAAGCCAAAAGTTCACTTGAGCATCTATATTCCTGTTTTTAGTATTATCAAACATTCTTTCTTCATCAACCTTGGTCATACTGCCTTTTTCAGCTATTGCTTGAGCTGTATTTTCTCCATGAATTCCAGCATTTAAATATTCAAGTTTAACCAAATCCTGCGAAATACGAGGGCCTTCTCTTTCAGCAGAAAGATAATAGATCTCTTGCCTATACCAAAGATAATCTTTTTCCTTTGAATTGTATGTAGCTTGAACATACAACGATTCATCGGAATCACAAGATTTAATAAGGCATGTTGCTTTTTCTTGCCTGTTATCGGCACATAATAAAGATAGTTTTATTTCGCCACCATCGCTATTTGGATTTAGAATGTCACAAAAGCGCCCTAGACGCAATCCAAAGGCATGGTTTAGGTCTATTGTGTGTTGACCGGAAGCAGCCAATTTGAATAATAATAAGCTCTGAATAGTAGAGCTCTTACCATTTCCGTTTGCGCCAACTAAAATCGTTAATTGTCCTAAATTTACGATCTGATCGGCAAAACATTTATATCCGATAATGTGGAACAACTCTGTTTTCATAATACTTCATCTAAAATTTCTTTTGCTTTTTTAAACGCATACAATATATTTGCACGTCCATTGGTTCCGTATGAGAGCGCATAGAAATAATCATAATCATTCTTTATTTCATGCCCTATTTTGCTAACCAGTCCATGTAATTGTATCTTTCTTTTAATCTGATCTATAGAAAAATCTGCAAGAAGAACGGACCAACTGACAAATAAGGCCTTATTTATTACAGATCTTGGAGTGTTTTCATTTGAATCTTCTTCAACTTTTCTGAATGCATGTTTACCAAATAGATAATAAGCATTTTTCATGGCTGTATCAAAGTCATGAATATATAAGTTGAAATCAAAAGTCCTCATTTGATGTAACAAGTCAACGAAGTCATCCAAATCACTATCCATATCGCCAGAATACTTATATATATTGTCAATACTTTTTGTTCCTTTAAGATACATCCATCTAAAGTAAAAAAAGCGCAAAGCAATTTCTTGAGCGTCCATTCTAACATCCTTTATACTTCCGCCTGTTGTCTTCTGAAAAGAATCAAGAGCGACCATTTCTCTTAAAGTTTTGCGCAGATCATTACGAGACAGACTATTTCTTAATTCTTGATTGTTAAGCGGTCGACCACCAGTATTGATACGCCTAAAGATGTCATATTTAACCTTTGCGGGGGAACGTGGATCTATGACGTTAGCCATAATTTGTGTAAGATTAAACCAACGATAATATTTATCTTCGATTCTGTTGCCTTCCTGACTGTACGTCTTACTATCACAAGTATTTTTGAGATATTCCAAATTATGCAATTCATACTTATTGTCCATAAATTCCTTTATAGCCGTAAGTCTCTGTAAGCCATCTACAACATAAAGTTTACCCTCCTCATCCTGAGAAAAGTAGAACATAGGCAAGGGTATTCGAAGAAGAATTGATTCAATAAGTCTTGACTTGCGGAACTGATCCCATACCACATTGCGCTGGAAATCAGGTGATAAGTCCAAATCACCATCATTAATCATTTCGTATATTTGACGCAAAGAGAAAGTTTTAGGCTCGACCCTAATCTCATCTGGATTATATGGTTTCTCTAATTTCTTATGGGTTAAAGAAACATCTGAAAGATCATTGCCATTTTGTATAGCCTCATTAACTCGTAAAGCTAAATCATTTAACTTATCCGTAAGACTTTCAGACGGTTCTTCAATATCTCTTTGTCTAACGATAGCAAAATGATTGCCATTTAGAATTAATTCTAAATAAGGATTCCTTATATCATCTATTGTGTATACCACAATGAAAGGAATAGAATTCTTCTCTTTTTTTATATTAGGATTAGGAATCACCTTAAGATTTGTCTCTCCATAATCCTTTAAATTTAAAGTTATATCCATTTGTATTTGATTATAATAATTTATTTTATGATGTAAGGAATATGTGTGAATTGACACCATACTCGGAGCAGAACTCCTTCAGATCATTAGTCCCACTGCACTGCTGATACAGATCGTAGACTTCCTGATAATTGACTTTTTCTTTCGGCATAACTTTTCTGTTTTAAAGTTGATGCCGCAAAGGTAATATTTTTATGTGCCAGTGTCAAGGCGGAAAATAAGACGTTTACTATCTTTATTTTGATTTAATTAGTTCAAATTTCAATTATTTTCATCACTTTCTCAATTATCGGAGCCATATCGTAGTACTTATATTCCGCCAAACGACCTCCGAAGATAACGTCCTTTTCTTCTGCTGCGAGGGCACGGTATTTATCAGCTAAGGCATTGTTCTCAGCATCATTCACCGGATAGTATGGCTCCATGCCCGACTTGTACTCAGTGGAATATTCCTCGCTGATCACGGTCTTGGGATTGTCGTAGACAGCCTGACCGAAACACTCGAAATGCTTGTGCTCGATGACACGCGTGTAAGGAACGTCATGGGAAGTGTAATTAACCACAGCATTGCCCTGGTAGTTAGGAGTATCCTCGATGCGGGTCTTGAAACTGACCGTACGCCAGTTCAGTTCCCCGAACTTGCTTCCGAAGTACTCGTCGATACGACCAGTATAGACTAATTTGTCAGCATACTTGCGCCAGTCGTGATACTCACTTGTAAAGAAGTCTATTCCGGTCTTTGTATCAACACCCTCAAGCAGACCATTGATGAGTTTATTGTACCCACCGATAGGAATGCCTTGATAAGAATCGTTGAAGTAGTTGTTGTCGAAGACCAGACGAACAGGCAATCTTTTAATGATGAACGCCGGGAGCTCCGTGCATTTACGCCCCCACTGCTTCTCCGTGTAATCCTTGATGAGGCGTTCGTAGACATCCTTACCGATGAGGGTGAGTGCCTGCTCTTCGAGATTACGCGGTTCGGTCACACCGGCTGCCTTCATTTTAGCTACCGCTTCAGCCCGCTGTTCGTCAATCTTCGCCTGAGCCTCAGCCGGTGTCTTCACGCCCCACATCTCACTGAAGGTGTTCATATTGAACGGCAGATTGTAGAGCTTGCCATGGTAATTCGCCACCGGAGAGTTGGTATAACGGTTGAAAGGCACTAAAGAGTTGACAAAATCCCATACCATCTTATTGGATGTATGGAAGATATGCGCTCCGTACTTATGCACATTAATACCCTCGATATTCCCGCAATAGACATTGCCACCGAGCTGAGGCCGCTTGTCTATCACCAGGCACTTCTTCCCTTGTTTGTGAGCGAAGTATGCGAATGTGGCACCGAAAAGACCGGAACCTACGATTAGATAGTCGTATTTCTTATTCATAATTAAGATTGAATTTCTTATCTATTCCCCACAAAATATGCATAATCGAAGACTATCCAAATATATTATCAATTTCTCGATAGAAATTTTCTTGCTCATGGTGTATGCACTCCCGCATGTAAGCGAAGTCATCAATACGAACATCATAGTTGTTTAAGATGTCGTCGATACAAGTTTTGATCTTGCTGTAGTTGGCATGTAGCATGTCAAATTTGTATCTACCATTAATTGGAATATCCTCGAAATATCCAGATGCTCCAAAACGTCCTGTAATGATGCAGCAGTTATGTATTGCAGCTTCACGGGGTAGGCGATCTTTTCCTGGGAATGGGCCAAAATCAATGTATAGCTTGGCCTGATCGAAGAGATGATTGAGCTGCTCACGAGTAAATCCTTGAAGTGCTACAAACTTATAACCATGCATAATCTTCATCAGTTTCTTCGTGTAGCGAATGCCCTTTTTAGGGTTATAGAGAATAATATTCTCCTTTTTGACAGATGTATCTATATTCGTCTGTATCTCAGGATTGATGTAATCCGTAAGTCTGAAGATTCTGTCAAAATGCTGAGAATAGAGGAATTGCTGAATATATGTAGCCTGGTAAAAATGATAAAGGCGCGAATCCTCCTTTCTAACCTTCTCCATAGAATAATTATTGGGATAAGGATACTTTGACCTAATAAAATCCTTATGATAAAGCTTACAAATAACAGGTCCTAATGGAGTCTTTTTAACCATCCATTTCAGGATGCTTTTAAACATATTCATCTTCTGTTCAAAGCATTGAGTATGCTTCCAAATGTCAGTAAAGTTTCCATTCCAAGCTAGGGCATTTTCAACAGACATCCACCAAATACAAACCTGTGCCTTCTTAAAATGGGGTGTCGTCAAGACAAAAGATTCCGGAATAACGACTACATTTTCTGGACTATCATCTATAGAATTGGCAACGGCAATGTTGTATTTTCTATATGCCTCTGTCACCTGATTGTCATCGTTAACAATCTTACATGTGACGATATCTGAAACGTAGAAGATGTATGCTTCTTTACCTTTCTCTCGAAGATAATCTACCAACTGATGCGCGAGCTCCACACCTCCTGTCGCGTATTTATAAGGTGCCATGACGAACACCTTCTTGTATTTTAACAGAGCCATAATAATTATTTTAAAAATTTAAATGTCATTCTTGATATATTATTAGATTGCTTGTTTATAGTGAATTGTAATTCATAAGCATTTCCTACATAATTGATTTATGTTTTGACACCATTCTTCCCCGTATATTGACTATTTTTAATTAGATTATGTATTTAGATAAGAATACCAAACAAATGCCTTTTAGTATTCTTTCTAACATTGGATGGGTCATTACGAAGAGTATGTTAATAGCAAAGCAATTCGAACAAGGACTCACGAGATTTGGCTGATTGGTATAGTTTTCAAATCATTCGTTTTTTCATTTTATTTTTTGCAATATTAATGACTTCCATTGCAAAAGCATCTCGTTTCAACAAAAGCATACCTATGTAAATTATTGTTCCAACTATAAACATACTTAAAAGCTGAATGAAATCTTCCATATGGATAAAGGTCATTGAAAAGAGATCTATACCCATCAGAATAGCGCTAACAGAATAAAGCAGTACATCTTTATTAAAATAAGATACAGGTATCATCTTATGTGCAATAAGGAACATTGATAAACTCGTAGCAATCTCGGCTCCAAGATACGATATCGCGGCTGCATTATAAGAATAGCTTGGCATTAGAAGCATATTCAAGATTAAATCTGTGACTGCTCCAATGAAAGTACAAACAATAATGATTTTTACTTTTCCCATGGGATATAGTGTCTGTGTACCCATAAAACCAGAAAAACTAACTACAAAAATGATATGACTTTTCCTGATTTTGGTTGTCATGATTTTGGGCTTATGTTCTACTTCTATTTACTATTTCTACTGACAAAGTTGTCATATATTGTGTTTTCCCCAAAAAGTTGACACTTTTACTAATTTGGTTGCTCTTTTGGCTGGAGATGGATATTCCAGGTTCTGAGCTTTTCCGCCGGGCAAGGATGGATGGGGCTCGATGCCCCATCCATCCTTTGGTAAGCTTTGATGGCTTAATCCGTCATCTTCGCTATCCGTCGGGCGATGCAAAGTATTGGTTTTGGATGAATTTACCTTCTTCTTCCAATACTTTTTTTGTGGTCCACTTTGTTTATGAACCTCCGAGGGTGTCTGGTAGCCTATACTCATATGAGGACGACGTTCGTTGTAGAGAAATGCTTGGCGGTCGCAATATTCAAGTATATAGATTTAGCCCTTAACCATTGATCCTGTAGCTTGAATATGATCTTACCAGCGTGGTAGATCATCATCTTGATGATATGTTTGGTGTGACTGTTCATAGATTATTTCTGTATCATCATGGCATTGATCACAGAATAGTAGCAATCGGCAATGTGCTTCATGCCTACATCGCCTGGATGTGCAGCGACACCATCTAACTTGTAATGCTTCTGTGATGAGGCAAAGTTCTGTGGATCCGTACCATCGCCAAGATGAGAGATATCGACGAGGTAGGAGTTACTACTTGTTCTCTGTATGTATGAATTACGTTCTCACTTAAAAATACTTTTTTGCTATTTCATAATAGTACATTGGATCAAATAAGCGGTGATACAACTTATAAATGAATAATTTCCATTTTGACGGTCTGGAATATTTAAAGTTTTCTATTTGATAAGTTATGGTTTTATGTAAAGCATGGAGTGGCATTCCCTTTTTGATCAATTGCCACCGTAGAATATTACGGTAAAATTTATAGGTATCATCAAAGAGTATTTTGTTACCAAGATTATTTTCTCTTGAACGACATATCGATGTTAAGGAGATTCTGTATTTTACCAACTTTAGCTCTATAGGGTATATATCATATCCTGACTTTAAAGCCTTATACACAAATGGCCATTCTTCCGTTAATACATAATCTTCATCAAATCCTCCGATTTCATCAAATAGCTTACGAGAATAAAACCAGCCTGGCCCTGGAATTGTGTATTCGTATATTATTCGTCTACACTTCTTTTTATATGGCTCCTTGACACAATTAAAAAAATAATTATACCACATGATATCCCCACTAGATACATTACCATCATCGCTGAATAACTCTAAGTCACAGCAGCAAAACTGACAATTTGGATGGGCATTTACGAATTTTACAAATTCCTCTATGCAATTAGGCTTCAGTTCATCATCTCCAGCCAAAGACTTAATCCACTCTCCATGACTAGCTTTTACTCCACGATTGAGATTCTTCACCGTCCCTGTATTCTTCTCTACTGCCAGCAATACTGGGGCTATCGTGAAGAAGGCCTTATTGTCTGCTATCCATTGACGGACCTTTACCACGGTATCGTCCTTGACAGAGCCGTCATCAGATATGATCAGCTCTATATTCTTATAAGTCTGCTTTTTGACGCTTTCCAGCGTCTCCAAAATGTAATTGCCACTGTTGTAAGTGATGATTACAACGGAAACCAAAGGCTTCTTTTCTGTCATATATAATTAATTTTTATCTTTTTGCTTAACCATTGATATATGTGCTCGCTGACACGATGAGTAATAGCTATTCTTACCCAATCATACAACGTGCCTATGATATACACGGAGGCTATAACACCTGCTCCTATGAGCAAGTAAAGTCCATAGGAATAATGGGATAAGGTGTACACATCTATCTTGCTTATGACTAGTATCATTGGTGCGCAGGTGTGGAGAATATAGACGGAGAAGGTACTGGCTGCAACCTTATTTATCCATTTATTATAATAGTTTCTCCGGAGAAAAAGGAAGAAGAGACAGAATGATCCTACAATGTTCAGCGGATTACTATAACAGTAGCTCCGATCATAACTTAATCCTGCGATATAGCTGAGTGCCATCAGCAGGCAACAAATGAAGTACCCCCCCCCTAAAACAGTTGATATTCATCGAAGTTATCTTGTCCTTATACAATGCAGCTGTACGGCCGAGCATGTACATTAGAACAAAGTGGATAAGACCATATCCTTGCTCGAAACCGAGCGAATGATTGTGATGGCCCCAGTCCATGACAAACTCTATACCCCAGAACATCAGGACATAAGGCAGGATCTTCTTGTCATACTTCTCTATGAAAGAATTCAGTATCGGAGAGAGAAACACGAGCATCAAGTAGCACTGTACGTAATAACTTTCCCTTGTAAATGCAAGGATGTCGTCTACAAAGGCCATCGGATGAAACTCTCCGTGATATCCCTGCATCAGAATTTCACAAGGTACATAGATACATACTAAGAGTACCCACATATTCCAAAATGTACGCCCCTTGAACTTCACGCCATAGTATCCTGTGATGACAAGAAAGCAATTTACGCACACTGCTGTCATTCCCTGTATCGTCGCCTGTGTCACACTATGTACAGATGCAGCGTCTTGATCGAAGTGGTCTGCCATTCCGCCTGTCAGCCAGCCATTGTAGTGAACAATCACAACAAATAGCATGGCTAATATACGGAACAGCTCTACACTGGAATTGCGTTTCTTTCCCTGTGTATACATCGTGTGTTATCCTTCAAAACTGTTAATGGCATCCACTACCTGCTTGGCTTCCTCCATCGTCAAAACGGCATGCATTGGTAGGCTCAGTTCCTGCTGATGCAACAACTCTGAGATAGGCAGGCTCCAGTTATTCCAGTCCTTATAGCACTCCTGCTTGTGCGGAGCAATAGGATAATGGATCAGCGTCTGAATACCCTTATCTTTCAGATACATCTGCATGGCATCGCGACGGTCGCACAGAATTGGGAAGATGTGATACACATTGTTCTCATCATCCATGCGTACTGGCAATGTTACATGCTTGTTGTTGATATGGTCATAATAATAATGGGCAATCTCCTTGCGGTGAGTATTATCTTCATCAAGATGCTTCAACTTGACATCAAGCACAGCTGCCTGAATTGAATCCAAACGACTGTTACGACCGATATATTTGAAGACGTATTTCTTCTGACTGCCGTAGTTGGCGAGGGCACGGACCGTAGCCTGAAGTTCTTCATCATTTGTGGTAACAGCACCGGCATCACCAAAGGCACCAAGGTTCTTTCCTGGATAGAAGCTATGACCGGCTGCATCTCCGAGAGCACCGGTCTTCACACCCTTAAACATGCAGCCATGGGCCTGGGCATTGTCCTCCACAAGTTTGAGATTATACTTTTTGCAGAGTTCACCGACCTTGTCGGTATAGGCGCAACGTCCATAGAGATGAACCAGCAGAATACCCCGTGTACGGTAAGTTATGGCTGCCTCTATCTTGTCGTCGTCGATTTCGAGCGTCTCCTGCTTCGGCTCTACCAGCACAGGTACAAGACCATTTTCCGTGATGGAATGAATAGAAGCGATAAAGGTATTTGCCGGTACAAGCACCTCATCTCCTGATTTCATCACGCCCATCTCAATATAGGCGCGGAAGATCCAGTAGAGTGCATCGAGACCATTGCCAACACCTACACAATACTTAGTGCCAATATATTCTGCAAAGTCTTTCTCAAACTTGTCGTTCTCTCCGCTTCCCAGATACCATCCGGAATCCACGACACGGTTAACAGCCTCATGCAACTCATCCTTATACTTGGCGGTTACACCCTTTAAATCATTAAATAAAACCATATTATTTATCTTGTTTTAATTTTTCTCTCGCATATTTGAAGATCAGCACGGTATTTTTTCAAGATAAGCTGACGTCAAATCCAACAATCTTCATCTTCATGCAGGAAAGGAGCGCTTTGGACTGCAGACATTGCTCTAAGGCAATATCTAATTGATGCAGCAACTTGACTTACCGTTTCAGGGACGCTGATTTAACCTTCTAAATTAGGGTTATCGATGGTATAAGCGTTTCCATCTTTATCTTTCTTATTCAAATCTAAAATTATTCCTTCTCTAGTAACATATCCGTGCTGACGGGCAGGATTGCCATACCAGCAAGTATAGGGAGGCACATCCTTTGTGACAACACTTCCCGCACCTATAAAAGAATAACTGCCGATTGTATGTCCGGCCAATACTGTGGCATTGGCACCGATACTCGCTCCCTTCTGAATGATGGTATTGACTTGTTTCCAGTTTGGATTTTTGGATCGAGGCACAAGGTCATTCGTGAACGTCACATTAGGACCGATGAACACATCATCCTCTATCGTAATGCCATCCCAGATTTCTACTCCAGATTTCACGGTAACGTTATTGCCTATCCTAACATCGTTTTCTATGAGGACATTCGCACAAATATTACAATTATTTCCGATAATTGCATCCGGGAATATGACGCAAAACTGCCATATATTTGTTCCATCGCCTATATGCTTAGACTTGCAGTCGCTCAATGGGTGAATCATATGTTATCTTCTATCTTTTTTATTTTCGATGAACCTTCTTCAAGATAAAGGCTTTCACGTCCATATACTTGGACAATGACTTATAGGAAATGTATCCTGACAATACTACGAGCAGAGTGCCTAGTAGATATCTTGGGATGTCACCAAGGGCGACATAAATTAGAATAATAGCAAGACTTATCAGAACCTGCGGCACAAACGATTTCAGTAATGCAAGATCCATAACATATCCGTATTTCAATTTTGTCGTCACAATAACCTGCAGGTTGTAATAGAGATAACCTGCCAGATAGGACAAGCCTAATCCCGTAAGTCCATAGAGGTAATAGCCCAGCAGATTGAAAATCAAAATAACAATATTGGCAATCAGTTCATTGAGCCAGAAAGACCTGGTATCGGCCTTCGCTAAAAATGCAAAGGCTATACTATTGCTTCCCGCTCGGAAGAATACGGCCAACATGGCCCAGTTGATCATCCAGGTAATAGGCAGGAACTTGTGCGACAGTAGAACTACAACGGCGACATCTCCAAATACCAAGAAAAGAGAAATCAACGGTCCGATTAAAAGCAGACTAATCTCTATTTGTTGATTGATGGCTGTAGTAAATTTCTGACGGTCATTGGAATAAGATGAAAGTCGTGGATAGTATTCGGTTGCCATGGCCGTAAAGACCATTCCGACATAGGTGTTTACCAATGTAAATCCAGAGTTGTACAATCCTACATCAGTAAGTGTACCTGTATGACTAATATAGATCCGTACCAAATAACCACAGAGAAGCTCGAAAAATCCTTGAAGCATGAGAAAGAATCCCATATTGAGCATGTTTCTGCCCTCATGCATCACCTCTTTATGGGTAAGCTGTACCTTCTCGGATGGTACCTTATGGGAGAAATAGGTGGATAGTGCCAATGATGCCACTGAGGCAGCCAATATGGATGGCACAATACCTTTATAGCCCCAGAAATAGTAAAGTGGGATATTGAGAAAAAGTCCGATGGTTGATCCTATCAAGGTGGATTTCGCCATCAGTTTGAAATTGCGCGTACTCTGTAGTAACACATTCTGTCCGCTGGTAATCTGGGTAAAAAGCAAGGTTACTGCTATCAGCGCAAAGGCGATGGTATAGTCATAATTGCCAAAGGATATCTTGCTCCAGAGCGGTGCTCCTACTAGACAGACCAGAAATCCTAGCATTCCGGTATACCATACCAGATGGCGGAATACGGATAGTGTACGGAAGAACCGGTTCTTATCAAGGGAGGAATAAGAAACCGACATATCCCGAATAGCACTCGTACCCAAGCCCAGTCCTGATACAGAACTGATTATGCTGGTGGTGGACTGGAGCAAGCCGTTGATACCCATACCTGCTGGCCCCAAGAGGATAGCCACGAATTTGGAACTGATGATACGGATAAGGATCTGATAGATCTGCACGCCACCAAAGAGACCTGTAGTCTTCAAGCTCTGTTTGAAGTCGCTACTCTTCTGTTCCTGTACATTTTCGGTTTCCGTAGAAGGCTGCTGTTCGTTCATTTATTTTCTCGTTGTAGGAATTTTTGCTTTATCGGCTTCTCAATGCCTTCATAGAGTACAATTGCGCCACCTAGGCATATCAAGAATGAAACGATAATCTTTAGTATATTTATTTCTGGAATCCCTATAACTATAAAGACCTTACGGGTAATCGGCCATAAATATAGTTGCATAAGAAAGAATGCATAGGATATTTTGCTAAGATAAGCCATAACCTTTGGTTCACATCCGGTATACACCCCCCGCTTATGAACAAAACTATAAAACATGGTAGTGCAATCCAGTTATAGAGCATATAATCACCAGGTATTCCTAAATGTAAAGCTACAGTAACTGCTGATATTAATAACACGACAACAAAAAGAGCCAAGCATTTATTACGCAAGAGTTTGAGTATCTTAATTACATAAATTGAACCACAAAAATAATATAAAGGCATAATGCCCCAAAAACGCTTTGCATAGAATTGACGCAGAGAAGTTTTATCCGTCAAATTCTTTTGTCCATCGGCGATATGAAGTGAATAACCGGAAAGCATGAAGAAAGCAGTCATGGCTATTGCACCCATAGAAATAAAACTATTCAATATGCCATATTCACTGTGATAATGCATGTGAGAATGGAAAAGATATATGAGCAACATTAAGCTGATACGAATAATATCCAGACCGACTATCCGTGTATGAGCTACAGGGGATGCACTCATTTTGCTGCACCTTTATATTCTAGAAATTCATCATAATCGCGGATGTAATCTGCAGGGTCATATTTCTCTGAAGCCAGGACCAAACAAACTGAGCCACTGGAGAAATCATCCAAAGTACGCCAGATTCCAGGTACCACAAGAAGTCCCTGATATGGGCGGTTTAGCATGAAGGTACGCTTTACTCTTCCATCGTCCAGTGTAACAGTAAAGCTGCCGCTGGCTGCTATAATAAGCTGATAAAGTTGTCGGTGAGCATGAGCTCCACGACTCTCACCACCCGGCACATCATAGAGATAATAGCATCGTTTCACATCAAACGGAACATCAACCCCATTCTCTACAACAGAAAGATTGCCCTGTTCACGATGATGGCGGCTTAGGCTTACGATGGTACAATCATATACTCTACTTTCCTTCATATTTTCTCAATTTTAGAAACTCATCATAATCACGGATATAGTCCTGCTCGTCATATTTGGTAGATGATAATACCAAGGCCAAAGAGTTGGTAGAAAAGTTGTTCATTTCACGCCACCAACCTTTCGGAACATAGAGTCCGAAATAAGAGCGGTTGAGCTGATAATGTCTCTTTTCCGAGCCATTGTCCAATATAACATCAAAAGATCCGGAAATGGCGATATAAAATTCATTATTGGTCTTGTAGGCATGGCCGCCACGGCTATCACCACCTGGCACATCATATATCCAATAAGAACGTTTTATTTCAAAAGGGATATCCTTGCACTCCTCGACAACAGAAAGGTTGCCTCGCGCATCCACATGCTTATCTAACTTGATAATTTTTGGTTCTTCCATTGATTCGTTATTTCTAATTTAATCTATCCCGTTTACCGGTTCTTATACATATTCTCGTAGTACTTCTGGTAATCACCAGAGGTGACATAAACCTCTTATTTTCCGCCACACCACATCTCCCGGCTGTTTTTCAGCTGGTTATGTGGATTACGCAAAAAAAATGTTTTTCCAAGTTTTACCTATATTTTGATATAACAGGGCAGCAATTGCCGCTTGTCATAGGTTTCTTTGCTGACTATTGTCTTGGACCGTCGCTCCCGTCGCACTTTAATCTGATCGGGAGTTAGCTTCTGGACTTTAAATGCAAGTTCCAGTTTGAGTTCATAAACTTGTCATAGTTGTCACCATACTCGGAGCAGAGCTTCTTCAGATCCTTAGTCTCACTGCACAGCTGATACAGATCGTAGCTTCCTAATAATAGACTTTTTCTTTCGGCATAACTTTTCTGTTTTAAAGTTGATGCCGCAAAGGTAATATTTGGTGCAACAACACAATTGTCAAAATTGCTATTTTATCTGATACGCACGGCGTTGTGCTTTTGTTGGAGTTGTTTTTTGATGCGATTCTGCGATGAAGTAAAGTCGTCAAGGAATCCCTTGAAAGGCTTACAACCATCCTTATCTTTGACCATAAGACTACCATTTTCTATATGCGCCCAATTATATAGGGCGAGGAACGGTTGCTTGTCTGTACTATCTTTGCTCAGAATGGCGATAGGTTTATGGATGGCTGTACAAACTCCAAGAAGCCAATAAGCTACGCCATTGCTCGGGTCATCTTGTCTTGGGATAAATAAAAAACTTCGACATGCCCTTACTCTTGAAATGATTTTTTTATAGTTTTTGGGTATCGCATTCTTCCTTAGAGAATAAAGGCTGCTGCGATTATGTATGTAAACCGTCAGACCATCGCCTTTGAGTATTTGGCTTAGTTGTGACAGAAACGCATCATCATCAAGATTATGAGACACGAAAACATCTGAAGCCATGTATTCATATATGTCTTGCTTTCTTTTGCTTTTCTTGCGTTCTATCTCGGACTTTCCCGCTAAAGAAAGTTCAGCAATGATACCTTTACGGTCGTCATCACTAAGATACTCTCCTCCTTGTTCTAACCTTTCTCTTGTCCGTTCTATGTACATGCGGCTTAGTCTCTCAAGGAATTCCTGAGGCTCTGGACAATTGTAAACGGGATCTTTGCCTTTTTCCACCCAAACCCTATCTGAATTCTTGCAGTGATGGTATACATTTTCAAGATCTTTCCAAAACTGAGCGTAGCAAGTCTTGAACATGAGATAGAAATCTTCATTTGAGAAACCTGGTATCATCAGCTTTTCAACTTGCCTCAAAGGTTCTTTGTACTTTTTGGCTAAATCTGCCAGTTCCTTATTCTCTGGTTTATAGTTTTGCAGCATATTCAATAATTAGATTTTTTGCTACAGTATGAAGTCCGACAATAACGTATTGTAAACATGAGAATGTCTATTAGTACGGTATTTTCTCTAAAGCATATTTTGGTACGAAAGCGGTAGCTATCATACACACGCCTTCTATTGTGACTACAACACGATTGTTACGGTCGATACGCGCAACTTTTCCAACTATTCCCTTGAATTTCCCATCTGTGATACGCACCATCTCATCACTCTTAAAGACCACATTTTTATTGGTTAATACCTCCACATGCTCGTCTTCGATACTTGTCAGACGAATGAAATTAGACATTCTTTCAAACGTTACCGTAAGAGGTGGGTTATAACCCGTTTGGGATACCTTAAAATGATCGTAGTAAAATGTCAAGTAGTTTAATTCTGGAACTTCGTTGACAAACTTGTAAGCTTCTTCTTTGCTTGAATAAAGGAATACGAGCTGTTGGACGAATGGTTTGAGAACTTTTTTAATTTTACCTTCCTTCTCTTCTTTGGTTCGGTAGAGTGGGACGTAGGCAACGCCCCCCAAAGAGCGTATGGTTTCCAAAGCCTTGATTTCACGACCGTATGTTGCACGTAACACGTACCATTTATACCCTTCTTTAGGGGCATACTCTACCGACACCCCCAAAAGTAAATCCTTGACCTTAAAGGCCTCGTCACTCTCAGGAATTGAACCATTTCTTTCATTGGTCTCTTTGGAATCTGCCTTCCCATCCCGAACTTCAGTATTCTTCAACACATCCATATCGGTATTTCTTATATATTGCAAATATGACACGCAAAAAACGCGTAATCGTTCTGTTGTCCATCCTACCAGGCTTTAGCAAAAGTCAATTGTGACAAAACAGACACAGCGCGATAAACGCTTTCCCACATGTATGACTGAAAGTTCCAACAAAATGCCATTACAGGCACTTACATGCGCCTTAAGGGTGTTGTCGTTTAAGACTTGCCTATTTCAGCACAACATGAGATGCTATCTGTTAGATCTAAAGGAGAACAAATCTTCTACCGAGCGTACAAACAGCCATTCAGTCGATGCAAAGGTAAGTTAAATAAATGAGATAAGCAAAGTTTATTAATCTAAAATCACCCTCTTGACCTTTTTTTGTCATTCTGCCTATATTTGATTAATCATATAATAGGCGTATCAAGGTCATTCAAGCAAGAAGTAAGCGATTACACGGCTCGTGAAGGCAAATTTGTTTCATAATTGGCAATATTCATCTTCCCATCATATATTATGAAGCAATGAACGTATTGAGGGTATGGATGTCAGCACATGAGATGTTTGTTTCGGTTGACAACTCACGCGACTTGGGCGACAATCTTGATGTGCTAATGAACAAACTGTTTGAGAAATATCCACAACTCACTGATTGATGGCTCTATGAGTACCTGAAAAGTTCGCATACAAAAAAATGGCACAGACTATCTATTATCAAACTTTATTCGTACCTTTGTGGATGAACCAAAACAGCATATAACAATGAACTTAGGAGACATTTCCGAAAAGGACTATTACTTCGAGTTCGAACCGAGGAAGAATTATGAAACAGGTAAGGTAGCCCATAAGCTTCCACGAGGAACCAATGAGCCACTTCGGTTTACTATTGAGGAGATGTACTTGTTAAGACAGTTCTTTAAGGAATATGGAAGTGATGCGCTCTTTGATGAATTGTATGAGTTTAATGAAGACTTATACCATGACAACGCAGAAATCCTTTTGGATATTATATGTTCAAGACTTAACACTGTATATTCAGAAGAGGAGATGATGCTAATGGACAACATCTCACTGGATGACTATACAGTTATTTGGCCGGAGTCTTTGATTAATGACGTGCTCGATGACAATCTGCTGGACTGGAAAGCAATAGAAGCAGCAGAAGAGAATACGGATGACGATTATGATTAACCCGACATTGATACATTACTAATAATAACAAACATAGGAGACATTATTATGGCAACAAAAGACACAGTATTGGGAACTATGAAGCAGGCCGGCACGCCGCTCAACGTTGGTAAGATTGCAGAACTCTCTGGCCTTGACCGCAAGGAAGTGGATAAGGCGATGAAGGAGCTTAAAGCAGAGGAGCTATCGTATCTCCCGTCCGCTGTAAATGGGAGCCTGCACAGAAGTAAGCCTATGTCTGAGCTTAGTAAGACCGCAATTCGGACATGTACTTTACCTGTAGCTGCTTAGTTCCACGAGATTACCATCGGAATCTCTGACATACAGGCTGTGCATGACTCCGTGGGCACCATGACGCTCAACAATATCCGTCAAAGGTGTGATACCTTTGGTCTCTATTTCTCGTTTGACGGTTTGCAGGTCATTCTCTACTATCAAGCAGAAGTCCTGTGAGCCGTAAGTTGGATTTAGGGCAGTTGGCTGAAACTCACCTTTACAGGTATGGATAGAGATTTTACCACCGGGAAAGTATAGGTTGTGATGGCCTCTTTACTTCCCCGGTGTTCCATGCCTAATACTCCTACATAGAAATCGATACATGTCTGCAAATGTTTTGTAGTGATTACGAAATGGTCGATATTCTTTATTTTCATAGTCTTCGATTTTTATGGGTACAACGTGAACACGGAACCATAGTCGCCCTCGCCATCATAGTCTGTAGACAAAGGCATCTGTGAGCAAAAGGATGACAGGGAGCCGTCGGGAAGATGCTCGTTCAACTCCATGTGGAAGTAGAAGGATGAACGGTCGAAATGCAAGTCCCATAGGGAAAAGCCAAGGGAGTTGACCGCTGCCGTTATCTCGTCCTGTATCTGCCAGATGTCTTCGTAGTTCATAGGGCTATTTGTTATACGTCCTTGATGTCGAGCTGCTTCATCCATGAGTCGTGGATCTTCTTGATGCGTTTGGGACCGATGCCGTCTACTTCGGCCAGCCGCTTGCTGTCGTGCTCGATGATGTTCTCCACGACAAACTGACTGCCATACTGCCGGTTGACTTTCCACTGTCCGTTAGCGACAAGCACAGTGTCTACGGTGACGTCGAGTATGTTGCCGACAAGGGTGACGAGGTCATCGTACCCCTTCACCCGTGCCTTCAGTATTGAATAGCCGTTCTCGCCATTCTGATACGTAATCCGTTCTATGACTGCCCGGAGCTTCATAATGATGTTACAAAAGTACATAAATTATTGGGCATTCAAGAAAACAATTGTACTTTTATAGTCCACAAATGGAATACAGACAATGGACAAGACTACGTTCAAGCAGGAGATAAGGGATTATAAGATATTAGAAGAGGAAAGTCTCACTAGGTAGCAGATGTTGAAGATGAAAAAGGCTATATTCGCAAAATTTTATGTCCAATCTGAAGAAAAAGTCATTAAAAAGGTAATTATTATAAATTTTATATTAATTTTGTGACTGAAGTCGATTAAAAAGACTAAATACGAAACAACAGAATTTGTTAAATTGCACCCAGTAAAAATGTATCAATAGTAAATATAAACGAAAATGTCAATTGAAAAAGCTAATAACAATTCGTCAATGCCGCCAAAGCTGCGGATTGTGGGCGTAAGTCACATTAAAAGTTTTATCAAAGGTTTGACTTTCAATGTGCCTTCTTACCAGAGAGGATATCGTTGGGAACGCCGACAAGTGAGGCAACTCCTTGAAGACATCATGATAAACCATCAATCGTGGTCTTATTATCTACAACCCATTGTAGTGGCACATCGAGGGAAAATAGGCGACAATGAAGTATATGACTTGATAGATGGTCAGCAAAGAATGACGACTCTCTATCTAATTTATCATGCTCTTCAGCAAATTATAGTCGATAGGAAAAAAGCGGCCGAAGAATCGCCTCAGCTTAAGGTTATATTGAACAATTTAATGTTCGATAAGAAATTCGACATCGTGCCTGGATATGATGTTATCTACGAAACTCGATCCGACAGTGCCGATTTTTTAAAGAACATACATGAGAAATCCGTGGAGGAAGCCAGTGTGTATCCGGATTTCTTATATATGTGGCATGCTTATCATGAAATCACAGACTGGTTGAATGGATCTTCCGACAATGATCGATATCAGGACCGTGCAACCCGAATTGCAGATGCTCTGCAAAATGAGGTGAAGATTATATGGTATGAGATTGCAAGCGACGTAAACAGTTGGAAAAAATTCGCCGACCTCAATGTCGGTAAGATTCCCCTTACCAACTCTGAACTCATCAAGGCACTATTCTTGCGGTCGGATCAGGATAACGGTATCAAGGAGTATGAGAAGGACATCATTGTCGATCAGTGGGATTCCATAGAGCGCAGTCTTGCTGATCCTGAATTTTGGGCATTTCTCACTAACCGGAAACAGTCAGATTTTCAGACGCGAATTGATTTGATCTTCAATATCATTAGTGGGAAAACTGATAACAATGACCCATTCGGCACATTTCACTATTTTAATGAAGAATTTGAGAATCAAAAGAAGATCGGCTCCTGGAAAGGTAAGGCAACTTGGGATGATATTTTTGCACAATATCATCTGTTGCACGACTGGTTCAAGGATAGATCGCTCTATCATCGAATAGGTTTTCTAAATACATTCCCGGACAAGGGTGAGACAAATATCCTGCATACACTCATCACTTTGTGCAAAAACATGTCGCACGAAGAATTTTCGGCCGAATTGGACAAAAGAATTAAAAATAAGATTAAGCTCGGCGAAGACGGCTCTATTAGAGGTCTAAACTACAATAATAATAAGCCAGAGATTCTAAAGGTTCTTACACTCTTCAACGTCCTCACGATGAATAGAATGAAGGATCCTTCGGCTAGATTCTCTTTTAACCACCATAAGAATATTAAGGGCGGCTGGAGCCTAGAGCATATTCATGCGCAGAACTCAGAGGAATTGACACATAAGGACCAGTGGATTTTATGGATAGAGCTTCACAAAGAATCACTCAACCGTTTTAAACTTCTAAGTAAGGCTCTCGATGCAACTCCTGAAGAACTAACGAAGATTGATGGGCTAAAAGACGAAATGAATAAGTTCCTCGAACAACCGGAATTAATGTCACAAGCCAAATTCAATGAGATTTCTCAGAAATTTTACGCCACAGCCACCTCTGCATCCGAGACTCATCTAGGAGCTCAATACAAGGATGAGATGGCAAATATGGCGCTTTTAGGAAAGTGGGATAATTCTGCCCTCAGCAATTCTGTGTTTGATGTAAAACGAACAAAGTTGATGGAGATGACAGAGATCAGCTTCATCCCCGTATGCACTCGGCGCGTTTTCATGAAGATGTATGGCGACAAAGAGAACTTCCAAACCTATTTCTGGGGTGACAAAGACCGTGATGCTTACATCGATGCCATTGAGGACACTCTTGCGGATTACCTTCCAATTGGTTATAAGAAAGACAAAGAGTATCGCAAAGAAAACGAACAAAACAATCAAAATAAAAATAATGAACACGAATAATTCAACACAGAATACTGTTGGTACCATAACGACCTTTTATGATCTCTTCAATGATCCGAATGAAGGCTTTGACCGCGTCGTGATTCCTAAGATTCAACGTGACTATGCACAGGGAAGAGATGTTAACGCTGAAATCCGGAGACGTTTTTTGTCAACTTTATTCGGGACTATTGACAATGATGACTCGAAGCCTATAGAACTTGATTTTGTCTATGGTCGCCGGACAAAAACGCCAGGCGACAGATGTTTTTATCCTATTGATGGACAACAGCGCCTGACAACATTGTTTTTGCTCCACCTCTATGTTAGTCGAAGGGCGGGTAAAGAAGCTTTTGCTGATGCTGATTTCCTTTCTAAATTCAGCTATGAAACCCGCGACAGTTGCAAGAAATTCTGCAAACGCCTTGTGGGCACAGCGCCTGAGAAATTTGACGATATCGTAGGTTATCTGCGCGACCAATGGTGGTTTACAAGCGAGGAAATGAGCGATCCGACAATCAGCGGCATGCTCAATACACTGGGCGACATTCATCAGCATTTTATGAATTGGACTCCCGAGAAGATGCAAAGTGTGTGGATCCGACTGAAGAAAAACATCACCTTTTGGCGACTCTATCTGGATGATCTCCAAACCACAGATGACCTTTATATTAAGATGAATTCGCGCGGAAAACCTTTAACTAGTTTTGAACACTTTAAGGCTGAAGTTGAGAGCTATACTCACGTTAATGACGAGTTCTCTAAGAAGATTGACACGGAATGGACTAACTTGTTGTGGGCTTACAGAGACAAAAAGAAAGACGCTGATCCTAAGAAATACATGGACAATGGACTTGATGTTCGTTTCATCAATCTATTTTGCAATTTCATGATTCTTGAAGGGCTGAAGCAGGGAACTGCTTACGGAGATTTAATAGAAAAAAGTCCACTTGAACTTGCCGATATGGTCCTTAAGCCGAATCCGAAACTGATAGGCCGCTTTACACGAATTATGGACTTCTTCTGTACGCTTGACAATGTGAAGCAATGGTTTGAAGGCATATTTACAACAGAAAGCTACGAATATTCACAAGACCATGATAGAATTTATCTGTCAGATTTCAAAACGGTTGATATTCTCGAACTATCCACTATGGACGGACGACGTACTTTGCGTGAGTTACTGTTCATAGAACTTTTCTTTGAATATTCGGCGAGAACTCAAAAATGGGATATTCATGAGGAGGCACGAATCGTTCGTAACTTGGCCTTCAATTCTCCTGATGAGATTCGTGAACCAAATATGCAAGACCTCATTTCGATTATTGATCTAATTGTTGCTGATGGTCGAATCAGTGAATCGATTATTAAGACAAATGGTAACTTCCGTCAACGTCAAAAAGAACTTGAAGGCGAGAAGAGGACCTGGATGGATCTTAACCCGAACGACGCTCAACTCCTCTTGGATTTGGAGAACCATAGCCTTATTCGAGGGAATGGTGAGATATTTAAGAAGAACGAAACGTTCGATGTCAAGCATATGCAGCTTTTTAAAGATCGTTTTCAGCCCTCCACTGACTCAAAAAAATTCTTTACAGAGATTGAGCGTGCCATGTTGACTTGTGGTGATTATGCGCCCTTTATTTCTTCAAGATGGCTCTATGGTGGTACAAATTGGGATAAATGGCGTGACGAGGTGTTCGCCAACGTCAATCAGAACCCAGATTTGCGAAATGTGCTCTTCGATATGTTGGATGCATATGCAGGATGCAAAACAATTGATGATGTCAGCGCAGAAACTGGAAGAAGACTGGATGCCATGGCCGACGAGAAGCAATTTACTTGGCCCTACTATATGGCTCGCTATAGCGGCATGCGCCATACCGAGAGTGGCCGTTATGCTGATAGAGGCAACAGCAATAGCCTGAAATACAACCGCCAGATGATGAACCGCTCACAATTTAACGGAAAGAACTGGAATCCATACCTCTTCTGTATACAGCGTGAACTCGATAATGTAGCGGATTTGGAAGAATACGACGCCCTGTTGTTGATTCCTTCTAAGAATCTGAGAATAAGAGCAGAGGAAAATTCTTTTGTTGTTTTGTTCCCCGATGGAGCTTCTCGCGAATATAAAGTTCCTAAAAACGCTGTTTCTTCCATGAGCGGCATCGATGCAGTCGACCGTATAGAATGGTTCAAGGCGAAAATAGAAGAATTAATAAAGGATTAAATAAGCCCTTGATTCGACAATTAAGTGTGTGTGATTCGTTATTAAATTTTTTATTAATCTCTGAGGGACGATAAGTTCCTCAGAGACTTGTCATTGCCGAATTTTTACTAACTTTATGGTGCTAAAAACAAAGGACAGCAAGAAATATACTGCATTTGATGACATTGATAAAGATGGACTGGAGAAGATTGCGAAGATAATCAGTCCGTTGTTCGAGTAAAATCCTTCTTTACTGGATAAAATAAAGTTGCCCGAAGAGAGCGGTACGACTTTTATCGATGGCTGTAGCCAAGGACTATCTTCTGCTTCTCTCTTACAGGCAACTCGTATAGCATTTTACTTCCATTCCACAGGGAGGTCGCGGAAGTTGAAAGTCATGTCGCTATTACCCCATGTTGACGAATAGGCCTTTACCGTCAGCGAGGCAATCCGTTTCGTTTCAACCGACACATCTGCAAAGAAGAACTTGAGCTTGATATTGGTGTTACTGTCAATAGTAGGTTTGGCATTATCCATACTTCCGAACTGATATTCGTATGTTTCGTAGGCATTTCCGGCATAATCAGTAAGTTGGGCTTGTGCCATCTGCTTGTCTCTGCTTTCACCTGGGTTGTAAAGATTGAGCGTAACTATTATCTTTTTTGTTGTTTTGTCTCCAATAGCCGAAACGAAACCATACTGATAGCCGTCGGCATCAGTGGTGTTTAGGGTCTGCTTGATGTCAAGGGCCTTCTTGTACTCTACGTTCCGGTCTGCAAGCTCATTGAGACGGGATTGCATGGTGGCAATCTGACCTTGCAAGGTCTCTACTTGTCCTTTCAGGGTCTTGGCATCTCCTTCGAGAGCCTTTACACGTTCCTCAACCTTAGCGGTTTGTCCAAACATGGTGGCAGAGAAAGCCACGCACATGATAAGCGTAAGAATCTTCTTCATTTGTTACGTTGTTAATGTTATGGTTTTATGCTACTGTTTTGCAAACTACATACAAACTCGGTGACGTGATGTCTCAGAATGGCAACTTTGAACCTCTTATTGAGTTATAGTCAAAACCAAGTTTCTTTGTCCGGTACAAAGGTAGCTATTATTTTCAATAATCTATAGGGATATTCCCTAAACATTGAGAGAATATCCCTATTGCTTTATTATAAATCGTAACATTCAGACGGAGTTCAGCAGACTTTTTATCATCTCATCAATCTCACGGTTTACCCGGGCAAAGTTACGGTTGAGCATGATTTCTTTCTGTCGGTCATCCTTGAAGGCATAGATTTTGGGAAGGTCGACATAGGCGGCTTCCTCCTTCTTGGTCTTGCCCATATTGAAGTTGGTCTTGCAAAAATACTTGGTGGTCCTGAACTCCGGACTTTCCTCAAGGTTGATACCACTGAAGGAACTGCGTTCCGTGGGGGTGAAGTCACGGGCAGCCTGTCCAGCAAGCCATCCTGTTGCCATATCTGCGATCTTGGCAGCAGGGACGAGATTGTCCATCTTCTCGCTGATGGACGTACTGACCTTTGAGTCGTTGATGGTGATGGACTTTGAGGTCTGCTTGGCCTTGCCGAAGACATCGTTCTGCGCCCATTCCAGTGTTTCCTTGTTACGGGCAGCACCCATGAAGATGTTGCCGCAAGTGGTGATAATCTTCTGCATGCCGTTCTTTCCGTAGTCTGCCTCCAACTGGGGCAGTTCCTGGAAGCCGAGGGTTACGGCTACCTTGTTGCTTCGTGCCGTACCGATAAGGCGGTCTATCTTGTGGAAGTAGAGTGTGGGCAGCTCGTCGACGATGATGCTTACCGGCAAGTTGCCCTTGCTGTTGATACGGGTGACCAGACGGTTGAGGATGAGGGCATTGAGCGAGCCGATGACCTGTTCCTTCTCCGGGTCGTTGGCGATGACAAGGTAGCTGGGGTTGGACTTGTCGGAGATTTTCAGGTCGAAGTCGTCGCCGGTGAACACCCAGTAGGCCTCAGGGGAAACAAGACGGGCGGCATTGACACGGAGCGTACCAACCATACCTTCCAACTGGTCATTGGCCTTGTTCTTGTAAGCCGACTGGAACGGTGCCATGAGGGACATAATCTTTGAATCTTGCATGAGGATGTCAAAAACTTCACTGTAGCTGCGGCCTAAGAAGCTGAGCACATGGGGCATATCGGAGTACTCGCCAGTGATGGTGTCGGGCTCCACTTCGTTGCCGTTCTCGTCCTCGTACCAGCAGCGATCGATGCGTATCTCCTGCTTATTACCATTGAGATAGGTGAAGCCGTTCAAGTCGACAAACATGTCGTCACTGTCGGTGGAGACATTGTTGCTGTTGCAGTCGATGAAGTCAAGCACAACGTTGCCCCGCTCATCCAAAGCCTTATAGTCTCTCCAACTGCGTATGACAAGACGGAGTTTCCGGTTATTCCACAGTACATAGCGTGTGAGCTTCATACCGTTCTTATAGCCGGTGGGGTGGAAGTTGACAAAGAAGTAGATGATGGCGGCGAGGAAGTTCTCGGCGGAGTTCTGGAAGAAGGCCTCGCTTCCGCCTTTCTTTTCTCCACCTCCCTTATTCAGAGAGGCAAGCAGTGTGGCTGCCGTCTCGGAGGCTGCCGCCAAGTCGGGGATGTACTTCCGCTGGATGGGGTTCACGCGATTGGAGTATTCCACATCGGTGAAGTTGACGATGCGGAAGCCGCAGTTCGGGGGCAGCTTGCCCTGCTTGCGGTTCTTGCAATACTGATAGAAAAGGTTCCTTGCCAAAGCCGGGAACTTATAGTCATAGACCATCATGGCAAAACCTTTGGCTGAGTGTTGGCGGATGAACGGATCGATGATGCCGAAGGACTTACCGGAGCCGGGCGTTCCCAAGACGATGGTGGCGCGGAAAGGGTTGATGATGTTGATCCAGCCGTGGTTCAGACGCTTCTTATAGTAGTAGACCATAGGTATATTGACACTGTACTCGTTCTCTTCCTTGTTCCGGCTCTGTTCGAAGCTCTCGTTTTCAAAATTCCATTTGTCATCGCCAATCTTCATGCCCAAGTATTTGGCAATGGCATCAAAGCCCTGGTGGATGAGCATCGTGCCGGAGACTGAGCAAAGGACATAGAGGCAACGGTTGAGGGAATAACCGGCAAAGGAGCCGTTGAGTGGCATATCATAGAAGATGAAGCACATGACGATCATCGATGCTCCGGCAAGGACGGGATAGAGCACCATTGTCTTGAGGTTCCATTTTAAACTCTTGCGTGCTCTCGTTCCTATGCAGGTAACGGTGATACAGATGAGTTCCATCACCTTGCAGGCAGCCACGGAGTCGAAGACCTTGAAGCGGTGGAAGAGCTCAAGGACGAAGGCGACCATGCGGTTGTCGGAGGTGATGGGAAGGTTCATCACAATCTCTATGATCAGTATCAGATAGATGCATGAGCGGAACATGCTGTACATCTGCTGTTGTTCACGGGTTTCTTCCATAGCAAGTGGAGTATCAAAAATTTGAGAATTAGAGAATATCGCTCACTGGAGGTTATTTATTTCTCACAGATTGTACTGATAGCACGTATTTTCCCTCGCAAAGGCGCTAAAGACGCAAAGATTCCTTCGGTATGCGGTGCTTGGCGACCTTTGCGGCTTTGCGAGAGATAAGAATCATCTGCTAAAGCGAGAAACAAGAACACTCGTTTAATGCAGGTTCATCAGCAGATCCGGCGAGAAGGAGTCGGCATTGAGGATGTCACGGTAGTTGATGTCGAGGTAGCTGACACGGCCGCTGATCTGGTCCTCAGTGATTTCAAGACGAAGTTTCTTCTCTTCGGGGAACGTGAGCTTCTTCAGTACGATGACATTGCGGTAGGACTTCGTGAAGTGGTCGGCATGGTTGACCATGTAGACGGGCGTGAGCTCGATGGTCTGCGAGTTCGTCGCCTTCAGCTCTTTCTTGTCCATCAGTTTCAGACGGATCTCGGCAATGTCATACTTGATGTTGCTCTTGTTCTCCAATGAGAAGTCGATGAAGAAGTAGTCACCGACGGTATAGATGTTGTTCACCTGCGCACGGATGCCATACTGTTTGCCATGCACACGGAAACACTTGCGGCGGCTCATGAAGATGGACCAGCACAGTCGCGACATATCACCTCGTGTCATGCTCACCTCCGGGTTGGTGTAGTCGCGGATGTCCTCCTGTCCGACGGTATAGACGGAGTGGGCACGCTTTGGGGCTTTCGCATAGTATACGGTGAACTGGGCGATATGGCGCTCTCCGATGATCGTTACCGTTCCTGCCAGCTCGTTGTCCATCAGCGTGGCCTTGGGCTTCAAGCGGACAATGTTGTCGGCACACTGGTTGCCGACGAGCTTGTCAGTGGAGATGTCCACGAGCTTGATGTTCTCCGGCATGATGAGATGAGTGGTAACCTGGTCATTGACATAGATAACTGTCTTCTGTAGGTTGCGCTCGAAGATACGGGCATCATCCTCCGTGAAACGGTGGATGTAGCGGATGCAGACAGTGTCATTTTTCTCTTTCTTCTCACTATTTGTGAGGCCTTCAACTGTAATGGTGTTTTCTGCATGGGTTGGCAGGATGGCGACAGCCATCAGTGCCATGATGATAATCTTTTTCATTCGTTCTGTGTGTTTATAAGGTAGACAATGGTGTTGTACTTGATTTTGGCTTTGTTCTTGCGGATGTTTTTCGACACGGCGGAACTGGCGGACTGATACATGTTTTGCAAGGCCTGCAGGGCGATGATCTCCGGGGACAAGCTGCCGGTGCCGTTCACGTCGAACTGGACACTCTGAGCAGCGACATTGGAGCCAGCGTCCTTCACCATCTCACGAAAGGTGGATTCGGGAACGTAGAAACCTTCCATCCCGTCGTTGTCGAAGACGCTGAGGTCGACCTTGATGAACTTGTTGCCGACAAGGATGCTGGTGATGCTCGCCTTGACACGCTGCTGTCCGAAGCCGGTGACGATGCCGTAGAGGTAGGAGCCTTTCTTCAGTCGGATGCCCTTGACGGTCACGTCATCGAGGAGCTTGAAGCGGAGTCGGGTGCCCTCACGTGCCTTGGTTGTGCGGTCTATCATCGCCTTGATGAGCGGCTCATCGACATTCTCGGTGCTGGCAACGGTGTTGAACTTCTCGGAGTTGTCTTCCTTGACTTTCTCGACTATCTCGGCCTTCTCTTCCTTCTTACCTTTCTTCTTGGTGTTGCCGGTGAGCGCGTCGATCATCTCCTGCCGCTGGCGTCTTTCCTCGGATTCCTCTTCCTTGTCTCGGCGGTCCTGTTCGGCCTGGTACTGGCGCTGGCGTTCCATGCTGCGGTTCTGGATGCGGTCGAGCTCACGGGCATAGGCGTTGAGGTCCTCCTGCTGGCTCCTGCCGCTGCTGCCATAGCCGCCTCTTCCATAGCCGTTGATACGGTTCATGTTGGCACGCTGGCGCTCACGGAGGTCCTCCTCGGCTTTCATCTGACGGAGACGCTCGGCATTGACGGCATCGATGCGCTGCCGCTCCTCGTCGTTGTAGCCGCTGCCGGTGGTGTCCTTCTGTTCGTACTCGTCACCGATGCCGTCGACGGCAGTAAAGGCTCCGTCCTCAGCGAAGTGCTTGTTCATCGCCGTCATTTTATTGTCCATGCCCTCACCACGGGCATCGGGGATGCTCATGTTGATGGAGTCGGTGACTACGTTCCCGGTGGTCTTGCCATTGCCCTTGAAGGTCTCCATGCCGAAGTAGATGAGACCCAACAGGGGCAGGAAGATGACCAGAGGGAAAATGTACTTGGGTTGTCTGAGGTTCAGACGCTTGAGTTTCTGTAAGTTCATAGCATACTTTTTTATTGTGATTGGTTTATTGCTTATTGTCGAGGTACTTTACCACGAGCTCGAGCTGGCGGTACTTCACCATGATGTCCACGGAGTCCTTATGGCTCTTGACGGGCAGACGGACGAGGGAGTCGAGGTCGTGCTTGAGCTGCTGGCCTTTGTTGGTGAGCTCCACGGTCTGGTCCACCTGCATGGACTTCAGACGCTGGATGCGGCGGATGCCGTCGAAGGCGGGCTTTACCTCTGTGAAGTCGGAGAGCATGTCGGCCTCGTTGTAGGTGCTGGTCAGCGTGAGCCAGCTGCCGATGACGAGCGAGAGCATGAGCATGCTGATGGTGATGACGGACACTCGCTTCTTGTGCTTGTCTGCCCATTGGTTGGCTTTGGCTATCTTGTCCTTGAGCTTGAACTTGTCGGTCAGTGACTTGATGCCTTCCGCTATCTTGGCGTCTTTCTTTGCTTTGGTGCGTTTGAAAATCTTCATGGTACAAAAAATTATTTTTTATTTAATTGTACCGATCTACTCTCTTTTAGGTAGTGAGTATCTTCGGTTTAATAATCCAGATCTTTGTTCTCCAGTGTTCTCCAGTTGGTGATGAGCAGTCCGTGCGGATTGTTTTGTGTCCTTGGCACGTTCTCTATCTCACCCACGGTGATAATGGAGCGTTTGAGGTCACGGCTGCGACGCTTGATAAGCTGCGTGCCGAAGTACTTGAACTTCTTGTCGTGCTCGTTGAACTGGATGGAGTCGCATTTGATGGTGCAGACGGCACTGCTCGATATGATGTCGGAGTAGAAGCCGTTTTCTTCCATGGCCTGTTTCTGCTTCATCGCCGTACCGTCAGCCATGTAGAGTGCCTTGCCGAGGGTCCACTTGATGTAGTCGTCATCGGGCGGAAGGTTGAAGAAGTACTGGTGAAAGAGCTGGATATGTGCCTTGGCCTCCATCACGAAGTTGGCTTCCTGCAGACTGCGCTCGGCAAGGAAGGGAATGTCACCGTCGAGGATGTATATCTGACTGCGTTCCTCACTGACGAGCTTGGAACTCTGATAGACGGTGAAGATGCAGATGACAGTGCATGCCGCCAACGTGAGGATGACGGTCATCAGGGCCAGTTTGGTTTTCTGTTCTAAGGATTGGATCAGCATAATAGTTAGGAGTTATTGAGTTTTTAAGTTAGCAGTTTATGAGTTAAAGAGTTTTCGAGTTAGGGTTGGTAGTAGGAGTCGGAGCTGTCTTGCATGACTTGACAACTACTAACTTCTAACTCCCTTCGGCTCCTCCGGGTCTGTAGTTGGAGTCGGACTTGCCCACATTGTTTATGCTTCGGGCGGAGTCGGCACCACGACTGTAGGATGTTCCCAATCCAGTCTGAGCCATGATGGTTCTGGCGGTTTGGTTGAAGCCACTGCCACCGTCGCTGTGGGACTGCTGGGCGGCTCCGATGATGGAGGCGGTGCCGGTGGCTGCGGCGGCTCCTGCAGCGACAGTGGTTGTTGCAGCACCCATGGCGTAGCTGGCGCCACCGAAGACGAGGGTCTGTGCCATACTGCCGGATGCGGTTCCCGCACTCGAGCTGATGCCGCCGGGGATGAGCCACGAGGCTACTTCGGGCACGAAGCGGAGGACGTAGGCGCCCACGAGCATGCCCATGGCGTACATACAGTTGGAGCCGATGCCCTGCAAGCCTAAGGCGCCTATCTGCTGCCATGAGTTCACAGTACCGCGAAGCAGGGTGTCGTAGGCCTTGATGTCTTCCATGAGGTTGTACATCAGAATGAAGTCAATGTAGTAGAGGCAGAAGTACACGACAAAGCCCCATAGGGAAAGCGACAGGTACTTGCCCATCCACTGGGCCCAGGCGTTGCTCCATGGCGGCACGATGCTCAAGGCAAACATAATCGGGGCAAAGGTGGCGAGGATGGTCATGAAGATGCGCTGGGCAACGAGCATGCCGTAGTAGGACATCTGGAAGATGAGCTCACCGATGAAACGTATCACGTCGTTGATCCACTCGCTGACCTTGGTCTCGGCGGCAACGGCGGCACGTTGGGCGTAGTTGTTGATGGTGGTGCCGAGGTTCTCCATGTTATAAATAAGTTTATCCCACCAGTGTGCATCCTCACCGATCTCCTGCACCTGCTTGGCGGTCTCGATACTGTCCTGGACCTGACGGAGGCGCTTGAGGTAGTCGTCCTGCTTTTGGGCGACCTTCAGCTCCAGTGCCGCCACTTCCCGGTTCTTGCTCTGTGCCATCTGACGGGTCACATCCTCCAGTCCCTTGCCGGGCATCTTGAGCGACTCGCAGATGTAGCTGCTGTAGGTGATACACAGGGAGAGGCCGATGATACGGGCAAGTTTCATCACGTCCATGCCGCGGCGGCCGAGCATCATCATCCAGCACTCGTAGGAGCCCATGCAGAGGGCAAGCAACAGGCCGAGCATCTTGGCAAAGCTGATGGCACTGCCGAGGACGGCGGACTTGGGGAATGTCTCCATGGCCGTCAACAGGCGCATCAGACTGTCGTCGATGGCAGGGAGGCCCATCGTCAGCAGCTGGTTGATGAACATTGAACTTGATAATAGTATGTCTGTCATGATGTTCTGTGGTTTTCAAGGTTAATAATATTGCTGTGCCATGCCTACAAGATGAGCCACGCGTGAGACGAGTTCTTCCATCTGCTTCTTGTACTCCACATAGGCTTCCTGACGCTTGGAGTTTTCAAGCTCGTTGCCAATGCCCTGCTTGTGGGTATAGGCGATGGACTGGCAGATCATGTCGTTCTGACGTTGGAACTCGTTAACCTGAGGGTATAGCTTTCCTTTACTTTTGGTAAGGCAGTAAGAGAGGCCCTCGGTGATGGCTCCCTGCATACGGTTGAAGTCATCCTTGAAGGAGGAGTAGACAAGGTCGACGTTGCGGTCGGCGGCACGGACGACTTCCTCGTCGTGCATCTCCTTGACCTTGACACGCTCCTCCTCGGCTTTCTTGACTTTCTCCTTCTGCAGTTCCTCCTGGGCGATGCGGCGTGGCATGATGGTCTTGACGTTGGACTTGTTTTCCTTGAAGCGGACACGGTAACGGGACTTGAAGCCGGACCACTTCCAGTAGGTCTCGGCACCGGAGTAGTTCTTGTGGAGGAAGTAGTAGTACCAGCCGGGCTCGAAGTCCCAAGGACCGGTCTCCATGCTTCGCCACTGCTTCTCCTTCTGTGAATCGTGCACTTTCTTTTGCGCATAAGCGCTCCCGCTTCCCACAAAGAGGAAAGCGAGAGCTGTACACATTAAGAAGATTATGGAAGAATAACTGTGTTTCATGGTATAGGATATTTGATGGTTTGTTCGTTTGCTATTTGTATTCTGTTCTTTTATGGAGTGGCTCAAGCCCCGTACCATTTGTCAATGACTTTCTTTGCGATCTCATCCTTGACATCACTGTTGAGGATGTCCCAGATGTAATCGTAATGGAAGCCGCCAATGGCAACGATACTGCACCAGAGATTGGCGGAGTCGATGATGCCGAGCATGTTGGAGATATAGCTGTGGAGGGTGTTGACAAGCT
>ERZ773276.611-NODE-611-length-36941-cov-9.188418_pt1 | contig 36941 bp, 29 predicted proteins | sample MGYA00511386_ERZ773276 | MGnify/ENA primary metagenome ERZ773276 (study PRJEB29015, sample SAMEA2737778) | human gut metagenome | biome: human gut; feature: human-associated habitat; material: faeces | place: China | collected 2012 ...
GCCTTTCTTTTGGACGGGCGACGCCCGTTTTCTTTCCACGGAAAGAAAATGGGGGTCGCGTTCGTGCAGCGCCTACGGCGCTGCTTCCCCGCGGCACAAGTGCCGCGATCCCCTCCGCACCTGTGCGAAAAAAGGAGCATTCTATGGACTATACAATGAAAGTCATTGCCAGAATCTACTCTGACTTTCCGGAAAAATTCGGCATCCCGCGCCAGAGCGGGCTCGTCCCTGCGCTTCGTGCGAAGATCGTCTTCGAACCGGAGTACCGGAATCCCGACGCGCTGCGCGGCATCGAGGGCTTTTCGCACCTGTGGCTCATCTGGCAGTTCTCTGCCGCCGTGCGCGACACATGGTCGCCGACGGTGCGCCCGCCGCGCCTTGGCGGCAACGAGCGCGTGGGCGTTTTTGCAACGCGCTCGCCGTTCCGCCCGAACGCCATCGGACTTTCCTGCGTGAAGCTCGAAGGTGTGCAGCACGAGGACGGCCTCGGCGACGTTTTGATCGTCTCCGGCGCGGACCTGATGGACGGCACGCCGATCTATGACATCAAGCCCTACCTTCCTTACGCCGACGCGCACCCCGAGGCGCTGGGCGGCTTTGCCCCGTCGCCGAAAGAGACGATCGAAGTCAAAAGCCCGCCGGAGCTCCTGCAAAAGCTGCCGGAGGGGCAGCGCGAGGCGCTGCTCGGTGTGCTTGCGCAGGACCCGCGCCCGCAGTACCAGAACGACCCCGAGCGCGTGTACGGCATGAGCTTTGGCGGCTGGGACGTTAAGTTCCGCGTAAAGGACGGCGTGCTGACTGTTTTGTCTTTAGCGGAAACTGAACATCAATAAAAACGCTGTTAAGGGAAAAACTCTTCGCGTTAAGCCAATGCTAAGAGGGCTTCCAAACAGTTGATATGCAAATTCTGCGCGCTATAATAGCGCCAGAATACATAAAAGGAGCGTATCCGCCGATGCAAGTTTCCAGCGCATTTGTTGTTATCATGGGTATGGGCGTCACGTTTGTGGGCCTTACCTGCATCATCTTCCTGACGATGCTGATGGGCAAGATCCTCTCGAAGCCCGAGGCTCCGAAGCCCGCCGCAGCAGCTGCCGCGCCGGCAGCGCCCGCCGTTCCTGCCGACGGTCTGACCGACGAGGTCAAGGTCGCCATCATGGCGGCGATCGCCCAGCAGCCCGGCTTCAACATGGCGAATGTGACGAATGTCAGCATCCGCAAGATTTAATTTTGAATTCCACTTCTTCCTTTATCAGCGAAAGGGACGGCATCGCGCCGTCCTTTTTGCTACCATGAAAAAAATATTCGATTTAGCACAAACTTAGCAGGCTGTATGCTATAATGGGGACGGAAAGCATGCGGAGTCTTTCTCCGCGCCAACGATCAAGCGAGAGAAGGCGGCGACATGGCAAAAATCCCCAAAAAAATGCGTTGGATCTACGACCTTTTGCTGACGGCGGCGATCCTGGCTATGGCGACGGTGCTCTGCACGCTGCTGCGAAGGATCGACGACGGCAGTGGCTACGTGAACCTCATCTTCGTGCTGGCGGTCGCGACCATCTCGCGCTGGACGGAGGGCTATTTCTGGGGGATATTCAGCGCTGTCTCCGGTGTGCTGCTCGTCAACTACGTGTTTACATATCCCTACTGGGAATTCAACTTCACGATCACCGGCTACCCGTTCACCTTCCTTGCGATGCTGACGGTGTCCATGATGATCAGCGCGATGAACACGCAGATCAAAAAGCAGGAGCGGCTGCGCATCGAAACAGAAAAGGAAGCCGTGCGCGCCAATCTCCTGCGCGCGATGTCGCACGATATCCGCACGCCGCTGACGAGCATCGTCGGCAACACCGCCGCGATCCTTGAAAACGAGGATTCGTTTTCTCCCGAGCAGAAGCGCCGCCTTTTGGAAGACGTGAACGAGGATGCGCAGTGGCTCATCCGCATGGTCGAAAATCTCCTGTCCATTACGCGCATGAGCGGCGGACAGGCAAAGATCGAAAAGGACTGTGAGGCGGCCGAGGAGATCGTCGGCGTCTCGGTCAGCAAGTTCACCAAGCGCTTCCCCGCGATCAAGGTTTCGATCGAGGTACCGGACGAGGTGCTGATGGTGCCGATGGACGCGACGCTCATCCGTCAGGTCATTATGAATCTGCTGGAAAACGCCGCCATCCACGGCGGAAACGTCACGCAGATCCGTGTCTGCCTCTCACGCGAGGGGACGAACGCCTGCTTTTCCGTCAGCGACAACGGCGTCGGCATCCCGAAGGAGAGGCTCTCGACGATTTTTAACGGCGGGCTTTCCGGCGTGTCGCACAACAACTTTGATATGAAGAAAAACATGGGCATCGGCCTTTCCGTGTGCTACACCATCGTCAAGGCGCATGACGGCACGATGACCGCAGAAAACTTAGATTCGGGCGGAGCATGCTTCCGCTTCTATCTGCCGCTGGAGGAGGGCATCAACAGTGAAATTGAAGGATAAAGTGCTCGTGGTGGAAGACGAGCAGAACATCAGCAACTTTATTTCGACGGTTCTCACCGCGAACGACTTCGACGTGCTGGTGGCGCAGACGGGTGCCGAGGCGGTCTCGATGATCACCTCGCACTGCCCCGATCTCATCATTCTCGACCTGGGGCTTCCCGACATGGATGGGATAAACATCCTCAAGGAGGTTCGTTCGTGGTCGAGCCTGCCGATCATCGTCGTTTCGGCGCGCACGCACGAGCATGACAAGGTCATGGCGCTCGACCTCGGCGCGGACGACTACATCGAAAAGCCGTTCGGCACGAGCGAGCTGCTCGCGCGCATCCGCACGGCCATCCGTCACACGCGCACGCCGCTCGACAACAACGAGATCGCGCAGTCGGGCAAGTTCACCGTCAAGGACCTGACCATCGACTATGACAAGCACCACGTGCTCATCGGCGATCAGGATGTGCACCTGACGCTCAACGAGTTCAAGATCGTGGCGCTGCTCGGCAAGTACGCTGGCAAGGTGCTGACGTATGACTATCTCATCAAGCAGATCTGGGGGCCGAAGGCCAAGGCCGACAATCAGATTTTGCGCGTGAATATGGCGAACATCCGCCGCAAGATCGAGAAGAATCCCGCCTCGCCCGAGTATATCTTCACCGAGATCGGCGTGGGCTACCGGATGCTCGAAAACGACGCATGATGATAGAGCCGCTCGCGGCTTTATGATACCAGGGCGCGTGCGCGCCCCCACACGATCACGCAGACGGCTCCTGCCATTGGGGATGGCAGGGGTCTTCTGCGCCATTCAGATAAAATGAAAAAGCCATCGACTGCGATGCTGCGGCATCCCGGTCGATGGCTTTTTATTTTTCCTTTTTACTGTTCGGCCTTGCGGACTTTGGAAGCAACGATGGTGAAAGCGGGGATCACAATGACGGGGATGGCCGTCCAGCCGACGATGGACGTACCCTGCTGCAGCATAGCCTGGAAGCCGAGCGCCGCGCCGACGGCGGCGATGCCGAGCAGGATCACCGTGATGACAAAGCGGCGCAGCTGGGTATTTTTGATAAAGCGGAACAGGCTGTCAAAGCGGACGTTGCCCGCGTGGGCAAGGCCCGCGGCGCTTGTCAGCACGGCGAGCGTCATCAGAATGACGTAGAGCCACTGGAGCCACTTCATGCCGAGCTGGTTCAGAACCGCCATGACCGGCAGCGTTTCGGTGCAGACGTCAAATACATTCGTATAGCTGAAAAGCGTGAAGATCAGGCAGACCATCAGCACGATCGTGATGACATAGCCCGAGGCGATGGCCTTGCGGGATTCTTTCTTATCCTTGAGCACGTCGGAAACGGACATCACGTTGAAGACAATCGTAGACTGGAAGCAGCCGTACTGCATCGCGCCGAGGATGGCGTGCAGGAAGCTGCCGTCTTTGGCGTTTGCCGCAGAATTGGCGAACGCGCCGGAGATATCGCAGTCACCGCGCGTCAGCGACAGGATGGTGATCAGCAGCACGACGCCCACGATGGCATACATCATGTAGCCCGAGGACTTTGCCAGAAACTTTGAGCCGTAAAGGCAGAGCAGCGCGGAGATCAGGATCGTCACGGCGGCTGTGGCCCAGTAGTTGATGCCGAGGAAGCCCTGCAGCAGCTTTCCCTCGCCGGAGAAGGCAAGGCCGCCAGCGCACATCATCGTCATCAGAAAGCACACGTCATACAAAACGGCGACCACGCCGCCGAGCTTTTCGCCGTAGCAGGCGCGGGCGAAGGGACGGTAATTCTGCGTGCCGTGCTCACGGGCGAATTCCAGCATGTAGTACATGACGCCGCCGGTGATGAGCATGGCGAGCAGCGGCGTGACAAGGCCGACCCATCCGTATTTCACATACCAGCGGACGCTGAACGCACCGGTGGCAAAGCCGGGTCCGAAGTGGCTGCCGATCCACACGGCGGCCACGCCCAAGAATGCGGGGACTGCTGTTTTTTTCTGTTCCATTGGTTTTCTCGCTTTCGTATTCAGATATTTCGGGCGAAGCGCTTACTCCGCGTCAAAGGACATTCTTGCCGCGACGGCGTCCTGCAGGCCCTGCGACAGCGCCACGTGCTTGGGATGCTGAAGATAAGCGCCGAGCTGCTCGGGCGAGTCGATGCGCATGACCATCATAATGTCGGCGTTGGAGTCTCGCTGCGTGATGCAGCGGGTGACGGAGGCATCGTGGAGAAAATCGAGCTCGGCCTCGAGCTCGGCATACACGGCCTTGCACTGTGTGAGGACTTTCTCGGTATCGAACGGGTCCTTGAGTTTGAGCAGATTATAATGTGTCATTTGGCGTCCTCCTGTATATTTTTTCTTAAAATAGCGCAAATGAAGCACTCTGCCAAGTGACTATGCTAACGTAAAAAAGCACCGCGACGGGCAAAAAATAGTGAAAAAGTTCCATTGTCCATCAGATGCCGCATGATCGGCATCTGCGGCGCATCTTTATCGGAACTTTTTCATCTAAAAATCATCCTTATTCGTTTGTTGCGCCTTTCATGTGATTGCGATTGTATAAATCACACAAAGAACAAAGAGGCTTATTGTTGCTGCTTATTCTGTTCGACAGTCTTGGTGTGAATTATTATTCTTGCTATTGACATTTTGCAAACATAAATATACAATCAGCATCACAGTCAGTCCTATGAAGGAGGAAACCACAGCACATGAACATCTGGGAAATTGCAACGAATTATTATCAATACTTCCTGCGAGGGACGCGAACGACCATCCTCATCTCTCTGCTCACCGTGTTCTGCGGCTCGATCCTCGGCTGCCTGATCGCTTTCATGCGGCTATCCAAGTTTAAGCCGCTGGAAAAGTTCGCCAGCATCTATATCACCGTCATCCGCGGTACGCCGATGCTCGTGCAGCTCTACATCGTCTACTACCAGCTCGACTTTATCAGCTATCCCACCGGAACCCTCTTCGACGTCGATCTGGAGCGGGCGCTGCCGTGTATCATCGCTCTTTCGATCAACTCCTCCGCCTACGTCGCCGAGATCATCCGCGCGGGCATTCAGGCGGTGGACAAGGGCCAGATGGAAGGCGCGCGCTCGTGCGGCATGACGAATGCGCAGGCCATGCGCTACGTGGTGATGCCGCAGGCGGTCAAAAATATTCTCCCCGCCATCGGCAATGAATTTGTCACGATGGTCAAGGAGACCTCGATCATCCAGTACCTCGGCATCGGCGATCTGATGTACAACAACGGCATCGTGGTCACCTCTACCTATAACCCGCTTCCTTGCTACTACATCTCCGCCATCATCTATCTGGCGCTGAATATCATCCTCGGCAAGGGCCTGAACATCTTTGAAGGGAGGCTGAGAAAGAGTGAACGGTAACGTATTGTTCGAGATCAAGGACTTGCAGAAAAAGTTCGGCAGCCTGACCGTCTTCGACGGGCTGAGCGAGACCATCTGCAAGGGCGACGTGGTCGTCATCATCGGTCCCTCGGGCGGCGGTAAGTCCACCTTTATCCGATGCCTGAACCTTCTGGAGCAGCCCACCGCCGGCAAAATTTACTTCGAGGGCGAGGACATCACGGCCAAGGGCTTTGATGTGAACAGGCACCGACAGAAGGTCGGCATGGTGTTCCAGCAGTTCAACCTCTTCAACAACCTGACGGTGCTTGAAAACATTACGATCTCGCTCACGAAGGTCAAAAAGCAGTCGGAAGAGAAGAGCGAGGAAAAGGCCCTCAAGCTTCTAAAGCGCGTGGGGCTTGAGGACAAGGCGAACGCCTATCCCTCCCAGCTCTCCGGCGGGCAGAAGCAGCGTATCGCCATCGTGCGGGCGCTGTCGATGGAGCCCGATGTGCTGCTCTTCGATGAGCCGACCTCCGCGCTCGACCCCGAGATGGTCGGCGAGGTGCTGCAGGTCATCTCCGACCTCGCCCGCGACGGCATCACGATGGTCGTCGTCACGCACGAAATGGGCTTTGCCCGAAAGGTCGGCACGCGCGTGCTCTTCATGGACGGCGGACAGATCGCCGAGCAGGGCACACCCGAGGAGATCTTCGAGCACCCGCAGAACGCGCGAACCAAAGAGTTCTTATCCAAAGTCATCAACGTCATTTAACAAACAAAAAATAAAATTTACGATATTATTGGAGGAAACAAAAATGCTTCACACGATCAATCCCGAAATTCTGTTCCTTAAGCAGGAAGATGTCATCAAGGCCGGCCTTCTCGATATGAAACAGATCTTGGCCGTTACGGAAAAGACCTACGCGATGCTCGGTCAGGGCCTCATCAAGAACCCACCCAAGACCAACACCAGCATCCCTGACAAGGAAAACTGGCAGTCGTTCTTCAACGCCATGCCTTGCTACATCGGCGGCGACGTCAACATTGGCGGCATCAAGTGGGCGGCGGAGTCCAAGAAGAACGCCACGATCCCTGGCATCCCCTACGGCATCGACATTTCCATCCTGAGTGACCCCGAGACGGTGCTGCCGTTCTGCATTCTGGACGGCACGCTCATCACCGCGATGCGCACCTCCGCCGTCGGCGGCCTGATGGCCAAGTATGCCGCCCCCTCCGATGCGGACACCGCGTGCCTTGTCGGCGCGGGCGTTATCGGCCGCACGATGATCTCCGCCGTGCACGAGGCGCTGCCCCAGATCAAGACCATGTACCTCTGCGACATCGACGTTGCCAAGGCCGAGGGCATCGCGAAGGAGTACGGCGACAGCCTCGGCGTTGAGATCATCCCGACGAGCAACAGCAAGGCCGCGGCGCTCAAGTCCCAGCTCATCGTCGGCGAGACGACCGCGCCCAAGCCGTTCATGGACACCTCCTGGCTCACGCCCGGCTGCGGCCTCGTCTCCATGCACTCCAACGAGGTGATGGAGGACGTCTTCCTCAAGGCCGACAGCATCGTCGCCGACTACTGGACACAGCTCAAGCAGCACACGAACCCGCTGTCCAAGCTCACGAAGGAGGGCAAGCTCGATGAGAGCCAGATCATGGACCTGAGCGAGCTGGTGCTCGGCACGAAGAAGCTGCGCACCTCGGACGATCAGTTCGTCGCCGCCGCGTCCATGGGCCTCGGCGCGCTGGACATCATGATCGCCTATCAGCTCTATCTGAACGCGACGGAAATGGGTATCGGCACCAAGGTGAACCTTTGGGACAAGCCCCTGTGGGAATAAGCGATAACAGGAGGAAACGAAAATGAACGCATTCAAGAAATTCGCAGCGCTGCTTCTGGCACTTATGATGATCCTGTCCCTTGCCGCCTGCGGCAGCAAGAGCGACGACAGTGCGCAGGGCAGCTCGGACGGCGATGCGTCGTCCGATGACACCGCCAAGTCCAAGATCGAGCAGATCAAAGAGGCGGGCGTGCTCGTGATGGGAACCTCTGCCGACTATCCCCCGAACGAATTCCACACGGAGGTGGACGGCAAGGACACCATCGTCGGCTTTGACGTTGCTATCGCACAGTACATCGCCGATGACCTCGGCGTCGAACTCAAGGTCGTCGACATGTCGTTCGACAACCTGTGCATCAACCTCGCCAAGGGTGATTTTGACATTGTCATCGCCGGTATGGCCTCGACCGAGGAGCGCTTGAAGTCCGTCGATTTCTCTGACCCGTACTTTAAGCAGCAGCAGGCCATTCTGATCCGCGCGGAGGATGACGCGCTCTACAACAAGCCCGAAGACCTGAGTGGTCACAAGGTCGGCGTGCAGAACGGTACCATTCAGGTGCCCATCGCCAACGAGCTTGCGGGCGAAGAGAACGTCGTCGGCCTCGTCAAGGCGCAGGATCTCATCATGGAGCTCAAGAGCGGCAAGCTCGATGTTGTGTACATCGACTACACCGCGGCTCTCGCATTTGCCGCGGCGAACGATGACCTGACGGTCAAGGACATCGGCATCGAAAGCGACAGCGAGGGCCAGTGCATCGGCGTGCAAAAGGGCAACGAGGACTTTGTCGCCTACCTGAACGAAAAGATCGCCGAGATGCAGGAGCAGGGCCTCATCGACCAGTACGTCGCCGAAGCCCAGACGCTGGCGGGCATCGAGTAAAGCCCGTCCCCCTTGCATGATATGAACAGCACCAGCATACCCTCTACCAAGAGAATTGGGGAGGATATGCTGATGCTGTTTCATTTTGACCGCAGGAAGAAGTCTGAAAAGGAGAAGAAGCCGCCGCGCTTTCTGGTGCTCCGGCGCAAATGGCTGACGCTGGGCGCGGCGGTGCTGGCCGCCGCGGCGATCTTTGCCGCCGTCAATTATCCCGCCGCCGTCAGCGCGTCGGCCGCCACGCGCCAACTGCCGATCTACTGTGTCCAGCGCGACCAGAAGGTGTGCTCCATCTCGTTCGACGCGGCGTGGGGGGCGGACAACACACAGAAGATCCTCGACGTGCTCAAGGAGTACGGTGTCACCTGTACCTTTTTTGTCGTGGGCAACTGGGCGGATCAGTATCCCGAACAGGCCAAGGCCATCGTGGACAGCGGCAATGAGCTCATGAACCACTCCAACGCGCATGATCATTATAATTCCCTCACCGCCGACCAGATCATCGCGGACGTGAACACCTGCAACGATAAGATCGAGGCGTTGACCGGCGTCCGCCCGACGCTCATCCGCTGCCCGTTCGGCGAGTATGACGACCATGTCATCTCCACCATCCGCTCGATAGGCATGGAGCCGATCCAGTGGGACGTGGAAGCGCTGGCAGCGGTTGGAAGAAGGAAATCAATGAAAAAATGAGCGGTGTTGATGAAGGACATCAAGCCATCGGGTTCATTCCACACAACACACATATCAAGAGAGATAGGGGTATTTTTATTATGGAATACTATATGACCGACGAGAGAATTGCTGAGTATTTGAAAGCCCTCGAAAATGAAGAGCGCGCCGCGGCGACGGTTGAGAAGTACCGCCGTGCTTTACTGAGCTTTGCTGCATTCCTGAGCGGCGCGGCGGTTACACCAGAGATGATCCGCCTTTGGAAGGACGACCTGCGCGCGAGAAACTACGCACCGTCGACCATCAACGCTTGTCTGGCTGCGCTGAACGGTTTCTTTCGCTTCTGCGGCTGGGCGGATTGCCGCGCGCGGTTCTTAAAAATTCAGCGCCGCCTGTTTCGCGATAGCAAACAGGAGTTAACGCGCGCAGAATATGAACAGCTGGTCGCCGCGGCGGAAGCTGCGGGCGACCACGGTCTCGCGCTCCTGATGGAAACCATCTGCTCCACCGGCATTCGCGTCAGCGAGGTGCAGTACATCACGGTCGAGGCCGCGAAGAACGGTAAGACCGAAATTGCTTTGAAAGGTAAAATCCGTACCATTCTGCTGCCGTCAAAGCTTTGCCGCAAGCTGCTCAAGTTCGCTGCGCGGCAAAAAACCGCCTCCGGCGCAATCTTTCGCACCAAAAGCGGCAAAGCAATGTCAAGATATCAAATTTGGTCGAAGATGAAAAAGCTGTGTGTCCGCGCGGGCGTCGATGCGGGGAAGGTCTTTCCGCACAACCTGCGGCATCTGTTTGCAACAGCTTTCTACCGCGCATACAAGGACATCGTCAAGCTGGCAGACGTCCTCGGTCATTCAAGCATTGAAACGACGCGAATCTACCTTGTCACAAGTGCGGCAGAGCATCGGCGTCAGCTCGAACAGCTAAAACTTGTATCATAAAAACGGAATCTATATTCTGTTGCGCAAAAATGCTAAAGCGAATACAGTTACCACTATATTCACAACTAAAACGCATGCAGAGATCGAGCTGTCTGCGCTCGAGAACGCTCAAATGGGTGCAGAGGCACAAGCTTACAGTGCGTTTTCCCCCTGTAAACTCCATAATTTATATTTGGAATCATAATTTCCCTTGCCTTTGTCGGAAGATTGTGCTATATTTTGCTACGAGTAAAGGAGGCGTTAAGATCGTTTCGCTTCCTTTGCATATACGGAATATAGATTCCGTTCTCAAAATCTCATATTTTGGCAAAACCGCCGAAAGGCGGCGACGCAAAGCCAGATGGGTCTAACGCCTCTCCGAATGGAGAACACGCTATGACAGCCGGTTGCACCCTTACTGATGTATTCGTTTGTCACTGCTCCGTCCGGCTTTGCTGGAACGGAGCTTTTTTCGTGAGGGGGTGGCTGACGATCCGACGAACATTTCGAACGTTTTGCACCGAACAGGGAAAATCTGAGCTGCTCACACAGTGGGACGGCGAAAAGAACGCACCCCTGACGCCGGATGATGTGACCTTTGGCAGCCACAAAAGAGTCTGGTGGACCTGTCCAAGCGGCCACTCATGGCAGGCCATGGTTTACACCCGTAGCGAGGGCACAGGCTGCCCCGTCTGCGCAGGAAGAACCAAGCGCAAAATCAAGTAAACCCAGCCCGCGGAGACGGGCAAAAGATAAAGAAAACTTTAGGAGGTAATGAAATGAAACGGCGTTTATTGGCAGGCGTTTTAACGTTTGTCATGCTGCTGAGTCTTCTGCCTACGGCGGTTTTGGCATTAGATGAGGCACCTACGCAGGGGACTTCGACTGAGGTTTCTCAGGATGCCCAGAACGGAGATCAACAGCAACAGAAGACGGAAGCGGAACCGCAGGAGCAGTCGAAAGAAATTTCCTCTGCGGGCGGCGAGCTGACCACGGGCAGCTATGTTCTGAACGAGAATGTTACGCTGACCACAGACTTGACTGTTCCGGCAAACGCTGATGTCACGCTTGACTTGCACGGCCACACGCTGGAGGGTACCGGTAATGACAGCGTCATTGTGGTAAACGGTGAACTGACTGTGAAGGACAGCAGCGGCGACAACAGCGGTAAGATTACCGGCGGTACCGGACATCCCAACGAAAAAACCGGTAATGGCGGCGGCGCCATCAGCATTGAAAGCGGCGGTAAATGTACGCTTGAAGGCGGCACTTTGACCGGAAACCACTGTAATGGCTATAATTATAATGCCGGCGGCGTGTACGCCAAGGGAACCGCCGAGTTCTACATGACCGGCGGCGTAATTACCGGAAATACTGCAAACCGTCAGGGTGGCGGCGTTTTTGGCGGCGGTTCGTCGACGATCGTGATCAGCGGCGGTGAGATCAGCAATAATACTGCCCAGTTTGGCGGCGGTGTGTGCTACAATGGCAAGATGACCATGACCGGCGGCACGATCAAAAACAACACTGCTCAATACAGTGAAGAGATCAATGGAGCATCTTGGCCTAACATTATGGGCGGCGGCATTAAAGTGAATTCCAGCAGTCCCCTTGAATTCTACGGCGGCGAAGTGTTTGGAAACAAGGCCATCAGCTCAGATAATATTACCGCCCAGGGTGCAGGCATCTATGGCGGCAATATCAAGGTCATGGGCGATGTGAAGGTATACAATAATGCATGTGATAACGATACTGAGAACATTTACTTGGCCGGTTCGGCTATGCTGGAGGTCGTGGGAGAACTGAGCAGCAGTGCAAGACTTCCGGTGACCCGCGCTACCCAAACGGGGCGCGTAACGAGCAGCAACGGCTTTTCTTTTGATGGTATCATCACTGCGGATGATCCTGCGCTTACTTTAGAAACACGAAATGGTGATCTGTACTTCACCAAGACAGTTGATCCTGAGAACGTGATCTGCACCATGCAGGTGGAAGGGGATACTCTGGGGTATGATTCCCTTTCCGCTGCGCTGGCAGACCTGCCCTCGGATGACAATGTGATCACCCTGCTGAAGGACTTTGATCTCGGCGCGCAGGTGAGTGTTCCTGCAAACAGCGGGCCCGCTACGATTACAGCTGCCGTGAACGAAGATGGCACTCCGATTGTGATCACTTGGGAGAACGCCACGACGAGCTACTTTAATATTCCGTCCGGCGCAGAGTTGACTGTGAGCGGAAATATTATCATTCGTGGCACGGTGAGCACTGGACAGCGCGCCTTTGATGTGGTGGGCACGTTGAACTTTGGAAAAGAGAATAGCGAATCCGAATATCCCAAGGTCGAGCAATTTGATTTGTCTACTGAGAAGGGCATTGCTGCTGTTTATGTGAATGGCGGTACTTTGAATCTCTATAGCGGTACGCTGAGCCAGAATAAGGGCTATTATGGCGGCGCGGTTTCCGTTAGATACAATGGTAACGCAAATCTGTTCGGTGGAACGATTTCTGGCAACGCCGCACCCTCCGGCGGCGGTCTCTATGTTGCTAACAGTACGGTGACCCTTTCCGGAACAAAGATTTCTGAGAATAGCGCCCAAAAGGGCGGCGGCGTTTATAACCAGAACGGTACCGTCACGATAGAACAGGGTGAAATCTCCAGAAACTGGGTTGACGGAGAAATCCCCAATGGCGGCGGTATTTACAGCGATGGTACTGTTACCATGAACGGCGGTAAAATTAACGAAAACGCTGTAAAAGTAAACGTGAATGAGTATGGCCGCGGTCGCGGTGCAGCCGTTTGCAACAATGGTAAATTTACTATCGCGGCCGGTGAGGTTTCCGGAAATTATTGTGAGCAAGGCAATGATGTTAAAGATCAAACGACCATGTATTGCGCGGGTCTGTACAATGAAAATCAAATGGAAATCGCGGGAGGCACAATTTCCGATAACTACTACAAATTCAGCACTGTTGTAAACAACTCCAAATGCTTCTCGGGTGTTGGCGTTACCAATAACGGCGGAACGCTAACGATCAGCGGTGGCACGATCACGGGCAATGGGATCAAATCCGAAGATTCTTCTGTTGCTGGTATTGCAGGTGCGGGCGTCGCATCGACAGCTAACTCGCAAAAAAATGCTGTGTTCAAGATGACCGGCGGTACGATCACCGGCAATAGTGGCGGTACCGGATCCGGGGCCGGCCTCTATTTGGACAATAGCGGTGACCATACGTCAACCGCAACGATCTCGGGCGGCAGCATCGTCGGAAATACCGGCGCATCGGGTGTCTATGCAGCCAAAGCAAATCTTTCGATTTCCGGCAATCCTGTTATTTCCGGGCAGAAAACGAATCTCTATCTGGGAAGTAATAAGATCACTTTATCCGGTCCGCTGACGAACGGCGCAACCATCGGCGTGACCACACAGGCTAACCCCGCAGGCGGCAAGCCTGTTCAGATCACCTCTACGGAAAACGGCACCGAGTATTACAAGGATGCTGCTCAATACTTCATTCCCGATGCGGCCAAAGTGATCGCACTGGCCAATGACACTGGCAATTATGTAGAACTTGCGTATACCAAGGATATCTATCACAAAGTAACGCTGAAGTTGTCTCACGCCAGCGTTTCTATCGGCAGCCCCACCACGATGGTTAAAAACGGTGATTCCTGCACGATCACCATCAAGGCAGACAAGGGCTATACACTCCCGGGTGAAGCGCCGAGCGGAGTAACAAGTTATAAGTGCGATGACGGCAAGATCATTGCATATGTTATGGTTAAGCCCACAGCGGACACCAACATAACAATCAATGCTGTAGCCAACCGCTACAAGGTAGAGTTCGACGGCAACGGCGGTACTGGCAGCATGGGCGAGCAGAACATGACCTATGACACCTCTGCACCCCTCACTGCGAATGCATTTACCAATGCCGGTTACAACTTCGCCGGTTGGTCTGAATCTAAGGGCGGAAAAGTCAAATATCCTGATGGAACTTTCGTCAAGAATCTGATTGCCGAAAATGGCAAGACCATTACGCTGTATGCCGTCTGGACGGCCAAGAAAGTGATTCCTGCGTTCGACTCCGGCAACCAGAGCTACAAGTATGATGGTAAGGCCAAGCAGTATGCGCTGACCAGCGATATCAAGGACTTTGGCATCACCTATAAGCAGGGTGAAACTGAATTTCCTGCCCCGACAAATGTCGGCACCTACGATGTTATCATCTCCCGCGCAGAGGACGCCACCTATGCGGCGTTCAGCCAGACCATCACCGACGGCCTTGTGATCACGGCGGCGGATTATCCTGTTACCGTCTCTGCGGACAGAACGGCAGTGACGGGCGGCGGCGCGGTCAAGCTGACCGCTTCCAGCTCCGTTGAAGGGATCACGGTGACCGGTATCACTTGCAGCGATCCCGGCATTGTGGTGGCGAAGAACGCCGATGGTACGTATTCTGCCACGCTGCCTAATGAAACCAAGACCTACACCTTTACGGCAGTGGTTAAAGGTGTTTCGGCTAACTACGGCAACGGTCCCGCCACCTGCACGGTGTCAGTGACGGCTTACTACGTTCCCGGCGCGCCGACCTATCCCGCGACCGCTCCCGCTGCCCCCAACGGCACGGTGACCGTTTCCCCGGCCAACGCCTCCAAGGGTACGAACGTGACCGTCACGGTGAAGCCCAACGAGGGTTATGAGCTCGGCAGCCTCGCCGTCAAGGACGCGAACGGCAATCTGCTTCCGCTCACCGACCTCGGCAACGGCAAGTTTAGCTTTGTGATGCCCGCGAGCAAGGTCAGCGTTGAGGCGAACTTTGTCAAGTCCGCCGTCTCCACCGGTTTTGCCGACGTGCCCGCGAACGCTTTCTTCGCCGACGCGGTGAAGTGGGCCGTTGACAAGGGCGTGACGAACGGCCTGACCGAGACGATGTTTGGCCCCTATGATCCCTGCACGCGCGGTCAGATCATCACCTTCCTGTGGCGCGCGGCCGGCTCTCCCGAGCCGAAGACCGCGGTCAGCTTCGCTGACGTCCCCGCCGGCAGCTACTACGCCAAGGCCGTCGCCTGGGCGATCGAGAACGGCATCACGAACGGCATGACCGAGACGACGTTCGCTCCTGACGCCACCTGCACGCGCGGCCAGGGCGTGACGTTCCTGTACCGCGCCCTCAAGGGCAGCGCCGGCGCGACCTCGAGCTTCGTCGACGTTCCCACGAACGCTTTCTACGCGGACGCTGTGGGCTGGGCGGTCTCCGGCAAGGTGACCGACGGCACCTCCAACACCACGTTCAGCCCGGATGACAACTGCACCCGCGGCCAGATCGTGACCTTCCTCTACAGAGCCTATCAGGGCAAGTAAAAAAAGTAAGACCTTTGAACAAAAGGAAGCGCCGCAAAGCTAACCACGTATAAAAGGCCGCCATCTCAAGAGCTTTTGCTCACCGAGATGGCGGCCTTTTTATACGCGGGGAGGTTTGACGCTTACTACGCTTTTTTCTTCCTCCGGTAGAACCGGGGGGTTATTTTCACGCCTGAAGGCGGCAATAAAAACGCTCAATCACCATCATAAGTGATTGAGCGTTTTGTGCGCAAACTTAATGACATTGCCTATAGGGGAACATTTCATTTGCAGCGAGTGAAAAATCAAACCTATTACCGGCAGGAAGGTTCCTTCGGTGTCATAACGATCGCCAGAAGTTTTGCCGGACGGTCGGAACGGTTCTCCAGCCGGTGCTCATTGCCCGCACCGGTCGTGAAGCTCGCATCGCCCGCGCGGAAAGGGACATCCTTACCGTCACATCTCGTTACAACCTCACCTTCAAGAACATAGAAAAATTCCGCCTCATTCACATGGTCGTGGGTGCCGATGCTGCATCCGGGGTCGAGAGTCATTTCTACACAGTGGCGAGCGTAGCCCTCCAGCGCTTCCTTCTCAATAAGGATCTTCTGTTTGATCGCGCCTGAGCCTCCCTTAAGATTCTTGCGCACAATCGTATTCATTGCTTCCGAACGATTGAGCATGATCGTCCTCCTTTTGTTATTTCGTTTTTTCTTTCTCCGTATCTGTGCCGCAGTAAGTGCCCGCTTCGCTTTTGAGCAGATCAACAAAAGCCCGCGCCTGCGGCAGTGCAAGCAGAGAATCGTTGTACATCAGGTATGTTGAGCGTATGAACGATGTGCCGTCGGCAAAGCGGATAGGTCGGATATAGCCGGTAAAGCCGCCCAGACAGATCTCAGGAACGATGCTCCAGCCAAGCTCGCGCGTCACCATCTCCACGCAGGTGCGGATGTTATCAACGTGGACACCACCAGACTGCGGACGAATGCCTTTTTCATGCATCCAGCTTGTCAGCGTGCGCTCAAAGTCCGCGTCCGTGCGGCGTGAGATATATGGCATCCTCACGAGTTCTTCATCTGATACCTCCCGCGGCGCAATCAGACAGATATTCTCCCGCCGCAGCAGGGTGCGTTCGCCCTCCCAGATGTGTTCGCCGCGCAGGATCGCAAGGTCGATCGATCCGCTCTGCAGCATGGCAATGAGCCGCCGGCTCTGTCCAGTCGTGATATTCAGTTCAACATCAGGATAGCTGCCGCGAAATTTCACCAGGAAATCCGGCAGACAGTAAAGCGCATAGTTGAGCGAGATGCCTGCGTTGAGTGTGCCGAACACCTTACCCTTTGTGCCCCCCAGTGCCTGACGCATCTGACGCAGAGAGTTGACCACATCGTGACAGGCGTTCAGCACGATCTCGCCCTCCGGCGTAAAGCGCACCCCTTGCCGCGAACGCAGCAGCAGCTGCACATCAAGTTCCCGTTCAATGCCCTGTATGCGCTTGGACAGCGCCGATTGCGTGATAAACAGGCGGTCGGCTGCGCGGGTAATGTTTCCGGTTTGTCCCAGAATATCCAACAGGGCGTAATCCCTTTCGTCCATCCGATTGCTCCTTATCTTCAGTTTCCTCTATTATAGCATAGGAAATTCAGAAAGAAAAGGAAATGCCCGACTCATGCGGTTTTTTGATTCAAGGAAGCATCAGAACACAAACTGGGCTCCCTGTCTGCACACGCTCGACACCGTTGCCCAGCGAGCCGTCAGATGGATCAATGGGGAAGGATATTACTGAGTTTGAGCGCTCATGTGCCACGAGAAGCTCGCTCCCATCGGGGGAAACGCACAGATAGCGCGGCTGATGACCAAGGGCAGGAACCATGGCGGTGAGTGATACGTGGCCTGTCACCGTGTCGATGCGGAAAACACTCACCGCGTCCTGTCTGCGGTCGGAGACATAAAGCGTCCAACCGTCAGCGGAAAGATCAATGCCGCTCGACCAGCCACCCTCTACGCATTCCTCCGGCAGTGTGCTGACGACCTGTATTGGGGTGAGCGCGCCGCTTGCGGCTTCGAAGGTGTACACCGTCACAGTGCATCCCTTTTCGTTCACGCCATAGCAGAATCGGTTGTCGGGAGAAAAGACACAGTGGCGCGGTTCGGCTCCCTCGCGTGCCTTCACGCAGCAGACCTCGGAGAGATGACCGCTCTCTGCGTCAATGTGAAAGACCGTTACCTTGCCCACACCTTGCAGTCTGCCCTGTGCCGATACCGCCAGGTACTCTCCTGTGTGGTCCTGCATGACCTGGTGCGGATGGGAAATGTAGCCGGGACCGCCGTTGCCGTCGAGAAAACAGATATCCTGAATGTTGCCAAGGCTGCCGTCGGCATTGCGCGGCAGAACAGCTACGCTGCCTGTTTGTAGATTTGCCACAAACAGACGGCGATTGCTTCTATCCACGGACAGATGAACCGGGTTCGTACCGTAGGTGCTCACTGTGTTGAGATGCGCGAGCGTTCCATCGTGAAGGATGCGGTAAGCGCTGACACTGCTCATATCGCCGTGGATCGCATAGAGGAACTTTTCCTCACGGTCGGTACAGAGATAGGACGGGTTCACTGTTTCCTCCACCGCCAGCAGTTCCCAAGCACCGCTCTCGCTTACACGGTAGCAGGAGATCCCTTTTCCGGTGCCGCCGCGCTCCTTGGTCGTGCGGCAACCAACATAGACCTTGCTCATTGTGTTCACTCCTTCATTGATGTGCCGGCAAGCTTTGGCTGCTTCTTGGCTACCACAAGAGTCTGGTAGGCAAACACGCCCGCAATAATAAGGTAGGACGGAATATCAAGCAGACTGAAGGGCAGGAAGATCAAAACGGCCGATACGAGGATCAGAGCGCGGGAGAGGATCGGCATCTTGTGGTTTTTCCAGTAGCCGCCGATCATCACGGCAATAGACAGCACAACGACCGTGCAGCGGAAGATGCCATAGACATTTTGCATCAGCGTACCCTGAAGCAGAATGCTTGGATCGTAGACAAACATAAAGGGAACGATGAAACCGGCGATGCCCAAGCGTGTGGCATGGCACGCCGTTTTGATAGGATTCGCCTCGGCGATACCCGCTGCGACAAAGGCGGTGAGCGCGACCGGTGGCGTGATGTTGGAAATCAAGCCAAAGTAAAACGCAAAGAAATGCGCTGCAATAGCAGGCACGCCCGCGCTGATGAGCGGCGGTGCGCACAGGGATGCCACGATGACATAACACGCAACGGTCGGCAGCGCCATACCCATGATGAGGGATGCTATGGCAGACATGATCAGCATTAGCGCGGTGTTTCCGCCGGAGATCGTGACCATCAGACTTGTCATCTTCACGGCAAGACCGCTGCGGTCAACAACGCAGAGGATGATACCTGCCGCGGCACAGGCAACGGCAATGTTGGACGCACTCTTTGCCCCATCGGTCACAGCGCTAAGGAAGTCCCTGACAGGGAACTTGCGGCGGCGGAGCAGATTGGCTACGATCTCGCTTACCAACAGTACGGATGTTGCCCAGAAACCCGCCGTGCCGGGGCCGAAGTTAAAAACGCACAGCAGCACAATGAGCGTTCCGATTGAGATCAGCAGATACCAATTCTCCTTCATGATGGGACCGAGAGCGGGAATATCGTCCTTGCTCATGCCTTCAAGATGCAGTCGCTGTGCCTCAACATCCACAGCAAGAAAACAGGCCGTATAATACATCAGCGCTGCAGGCAGGGCACAGAGGATCAGCGTTGTGTAGCTCAGATTCAAGTTCTCTGCCATGATGAACGCTGAGGCCCCCATAATGGGAGGCATAATCTGACCACCGACGGATGCCGTAGCCTCCACTGCGCCGGCAAAGGGCGCGCTGTAACCGCTCTTTTTCATCATAGGGATCGTAAAGGTACCAGTGGTTGCCGCATTAGCGGGACCGGCGCCGGAGACCATGCCAAAAAGAGCGCTCGAGAGAACGGAAACCTTTGCAATACCGCCGCGGAAGGTGCCGAAAGCCTTTTCAGCCAGCGCCATCATCAGATCACCGCCGCCAAACGAGACCATGATCCCGCCATAGATCATCAATGGGAAAATCTCCTTGGCGCTTGTAGACAGAGCCGTGCCGAACACGCCCTGTACAGTCAAATAGGTCGAGCTGAGCAGGCGGTTGAGCGTAATGCCGTTATGCTTGAGCAGCCCCGGCAGGTACGGGCCGACAAAGGCGTAAGCAAGAAATACGATCGCCACCACACTCATAGATGTACCGATCGCGCGCTGCACGGCCAGCAAAATACCAACAATGATAAGAACCGCCAGAATGGTGTCCATCGTAGAAAGGTTTGCCGTCAGCTTCGGAGAGATGAACCCTTTTGTTGCAAGGATACGCAGGTTGGTGACCAAACCAAAAACGATAATGATCACGCCGACCATATCCCACACGGTAAAGTGATCGCTCTTGCCGCCCGCGATCTGTGCCAGTCCGACGATCGTCATGGCGAATCCCAAATGCACTGCCATCTGCATGAAGCCGCTCAAAGGCAGCGTTGCTGTTGTGTACTCGTGAAACAGCGCCATCAAACACGCAACGACCGTGAGAAGCACAGAAGCTTTTGCGCGCCATTTAGGTACTTTGTTCTCAATGCTCATAAAGCCCCTCCTTTATATTTTATATAGGAAAGGGCAGATAGATCTATCTGCCCTTTCCAAATACGGTTCGTGAACGCTTACATCACACCAATCTCGGTGAAGTAACGAACAGCACCGGGATGCAGATTGAAACTCGTGAACTCAACTGTATTCTCCGGAGTCATAAACGAACAGCCGGCATAAGCGTTGACCAACTCTTCCTGATTTTCATAAAGCGCCTTGCACATATTGTAGACAAGGTCTTCGTCCACATCGGCGCGGACAAGCAGCTCGCCATAGAAAGCGACCATCTTGACCGGCTCGGTGATGCTCTTGCAGCCAAGATCGGCAGGATCGACCGTGCAGACCTTATAGTAGGGGTAGTCGGCAACAACTTTATCAAGGAATTCTTCATCCCATGTCAGGATGCGAAAATCGGGGTCGGATGCAGAGATCTGGGTGAGCAGGCTGGAAGGAACACCGGAGGTGATGAGGTTCGCCTCGACCTTACCCTCAGTAAACGCCTGCGTACCGTCGCTCTGGCTCATGTACTCGGGGCTGAAATCGTCGGCCGTCATGCCGTCCTCGGCGATCAGCGCCATGTTCATCAGGCACTGACCGGAGCCGGAGGAGCCCATCTGAATCTTCTTGCCCTTGAGATCGGCGAGCGTTTGATAATCGCTCTTGCCGGAGACCACGATCATGCTGACGGTCTGGTTAAACACTCCCATCGAGCAGATGGTATCATCATCGGCAGGCATGGCTTCCATAACAGCGTTGTAGTCCGCGCCGCCGGACATTGCGATCTGGCTCTCGCCGGAGAGCAGCGTTGCGATGTTATCCTGCGTGTTGGACGCGCTGACCGACATATCCATGCCGTCAACATGACTGTTGAGGACCTGTGCCATTGCCGTGCCGCTGGAGTAGTAGCTTCCGCCCATTGAGCCGGTGGGCATTGTGAAGGTGACCTTCTGTGCAGCATTGCTGCCCTCGTTCGGAGTTTTGGCCGCGTCATCATCATTGGTGCCGCCGCAGGCCGATAGGGAGAGGACCATTACGGTGCTGAGAATCATAGCTATAAACTTTTTCATCATAAGTCTCCTTTTCTTCTTGTTGGTTTCGTCCGATTCTGTCAGCGACTGCCCTGCTTATTGACCGAATTCCCATTGAGCAGCACTTCTTCACTGACTATCTTGGCAAAATAGTACAAGAAATGTGTCAGATTGTAAAACACCATTTTTGAATCCCCTTCCATTCCTGGCGGGAATGGAAACTGCATTAATAGCACATTCGATTCCATTTCGGAATAGAACAACATAAATAAAAAATATTTTACATCATAATTTAATTGGATTATCCTTGGTATTGCAAAGAGAATTTAGCATATTTGAGACATGAATACAAGATGCACTGATTTTATACTGCAATGGAAAGGATGCAAGCATATGGCTTTTTGGAACAGATCCCCGCAGCCGGTGGCAAAGGCCGATCCTCCCACCACTTACGTCCCTCTCTCCGACTGGAACACTGCCTACGGACCAATTAAGCTTTCGTCATGCGATTTTCGCGATGGCCAGCAGTCTGTAATCGCTACACGGATGCGCACGGAGGACATGATCCCCATTCTTCCGCAAATGGATGATTTTGGCTTTTCCTGCATTGAGATGTGGGGCGGCGCAACATTCGATGCCTGTGTGCGCTTCCTGAAAGAGGACCCGTGGGAGCGCCTTCGCGTATTTAAGCAATATTGCAAAAAAACGCCGCTGCGTATGCTGCTGCGAGGGCAAAATCTGCTTGGCTACACGCCGTATCCTGATGATGTGGTGGAGCGGTTTGTCACCGCCGCAGCGCGTAACGGTATTGATATCTTTCTGATTTTCGACGGTCTCAACGACATCCGCAACTGTGCCTGCGCAGCAAAAGCCGCACTCAAGGCAGGCAAACTGGTCGAGGGAAATATTCAGTTCACGTCCAGCCCTGTACACAGCATCGACTCGTTTGTCAAGACGGCACAGGACTATGTTGCTATCGGCGCGACGGCTGTGCATTTGGAGGATATGGGCGGCATGATCGATCCCGTTACTGCAGCAAAAACTGTTGCGGCTGTCAAGGCGGCAGTCGGCGTCCCCGTGCACTATCATTCCCATTGTACCGGCGGTATGACGGAGATCACCTACTGGGAGGTTGCCCGTGCCGGGGCGGATGTTCTCGATGTGGACTGCTCTGCCCTTGCCCTTGGAACCAGCCATCCGGCGGCCGAGAGCATGATCGCCGTGCTCGCTCAGACACCGCGCAGCACTGGTCTTGACTATACAAAGCTGATCCCGATCTCCAACTATCTCAGGGAAGTACGCAGGAATTATGCCGACTATGAATCCAAACTCAAGGGCGTGGACATTAATGTTGTACGGCACCAGATTCCCGGCGGAATGCGTTCAAATCTGGAATCTCAGCTCACACAGATGAATGCCATTGACCGCCTTGACGAGGTGCTTGAGGAGGTCGTTCATGTTCGTGCCGATCTGGGCTATCCCCCGCTCGGCACACCGTTCAGCCAGATGTGCGGTGCTCAAGCCAGCGCAAACGTTCTTACGGGTGAACGCTATAGGATGATCCCTAAGGAGGTGCGCGCTTATGTCCGCGGAGAATACGGCAAGGCGCCCGGCACCGTCAACCGTGCACTGCAAGAGAAGATCCTCGGCAAAGACGGAGCGCCTATCACATGCAGGCCGGCCGACCTCATCGAGCCCGGCTATGAGCGGCTCCGCGCCGAGTGCGCGGACTTTGCCCGCACAGAGGAGGATGTGCTGACCTATGCAATGTTCCCCACTGTTGGCGGTGCTTATCTCAAGGAAAAATACGGTCTTGTCTAAGGCCGGTACGGAGGCATAGAAACAGCATGAAATATATGAAAAAATACCCTTGCGTCTATATGCGAGGCGGTACGAGCAAAGCCGTCATCTTCCACGAGAAGGATCTGCCCGAGGACAAGTCCCTCTGGGACGACATTTTCCTCAAGGTCATGGGTACGCCCGACGTCAAGCAGATCGACGGCATGGGCGGCACGGTGTCGTCCACCAGCAAGATCGCCGTCATTGCGCCCTCGAAGCACCCCGGCGCTGATGTGGACTACACGTTTCGTCAGGTCGATATCGTAATCCCAAATGTGGATCATAAGGCCAACTGCGGCAATATCGCCTCGGCTGTTGGACCGTTTGCTATTGACGAAGGGCTCGTTCCCGCCGTCGAGCCCGAGACGATCGTGCGGGTGTTTAACACCAACACCAACAAGATCATTGAAGAACATATCCAGGTGGAAAACGGTCATGCCAAGGTGCATGGTGATGAGGTCATACGGGGCGTGCCCGGAACGGGCAGCCGCATCGATCTGTTCTTCATGGATCCGGGCGGCGCGGCCACGGGCAAGCTCTTCCCGACTGGAAAGACGCGTGACATCTTTAGCATCCCTGACTACGGTCCCATTGAGGTCTCGATCGTGGATTGCTCGAATGCCATTGTTTTTATCCGCGCGTCCGACCTTGGTATCAAGGGCGGCGAACTGGTGGAGCTGAACGCCAATAAGAACGTGATGGAGCACATTGAGCGGATCCGCTGCTTTGCAGCCAAAGCCTGTGGTTTTGTGGAAAACTGGGAGGACGCAAGGACAAAGTCCACATCGCTGCCCAAGGTCTCCATCGTCTCCGCTCCGCAAGACTACATCGACATGGACGGTAGCCTGACGCCCGCTGATACGATGGATGTCTGCGTGCGCGCCATTTCTGTCGGTTCTTTGCATAAGGCATATCCTATCACGGTCTCCATCGGCACGGGCGCGGCGGCACTCCTGCCCGGCACCATTGTCAATGAGATCGTCAAGCCCGCGGACGGTCAGACGATCGTGCGCCTTGGTCACGCCAGTGGCGTGACAGCAGTGGATATCCGCATCGAAAACGGAAAGATCATTAAGGGCGGCGTGACGCGCACAGCACGCCGTATCATGGACGGATATGTTTACGTCCGTGAGTAACAGGAAAGGAAGGCACCATGATCACCCTTCACGAAGGCAAGCATTATATCATTGATGGAACGCGCATCGCAAAGCTCGAGGAGCTGCCGCAGCAGTCCGCGCAGCAGGCAAAGGAGGCTACGCTGACCTACCGTGTACTCGCCTCACACAATCGCGGCGGCGATATGGAGAACCTTGACATCCGATTTGACAGCATGGGCGTTTACGACAACACCTATGTTGGTATTTTGCAGACCGCCCGCGCCAGCGGCCTCGAAAAGTTTCCCATTCCCTGTGTCTTTACCAACTGCCACAACTGTCTGTGTGCTGTAGGTGGTACGCTGAATGCAGACCTGCACAAGTACGCGGTTTCTGCCTGTGTCAAATATGGCGGCATTTATGTCCCGCCGCACGAGGCAGTCATCCACCAGTACATGCGCGAGATGATCGTCAACTCAGGTGAAATGTCTATCGTGTCTGACAGCCATACCCGTTACGGCACGCAGGGCTCTCTTTCCATCGGCGAGGGCGGCCCTGAGTTGGTGAAGACAATGGTCGGTAAGGGCTATGCGCTCAAGTACCCCAAAACGATCGCCGTCTTTCTCACCGGTTCGCCGAAACCGTGGGTCGGCCCGCACGATATCGCACTGTCGATCATTGGCAAGGTGTTCAAGAACAATTTTGTCAAGAACGCGGTGTTGGAATTCGTTGGTCCGGGCGTTGCCAGTCTATCGATGGACGATCGAAACGGTATTGACACGATGACCACCGAGTCCGCGTGTCTTTCCTCCATTTGGATGACGGATGAGAAGACAAAGCGTTACTTTGAGATTCACGGCCGTCCCGAGGGCTACAAGGAAATGAGACCTGGCACAGTCGCGCTCTACGATGGCATCGTCGAGGTCGATCTCGATACCGTTGTGCCATCCATTGCACTTCCGTTCCACCCCAGCAATGTCTACCCGCTTGCGGAAGTTATCACCAACCCGAAGGATGCAATGGCGATCGTTGAAGAGAACGCCAAGCGCGTGTTTGAGAATAATAAGAACATCACCTGCGATATGCAGAGCAAGGTCGTCGACGGCAAGATCCATGTCGATCAGGGTGTTGTAGCGGGTTGCTGCTCGGGTTCGTTCAGCAACATCTACTCCATGAGCAAGATCGCCGAGCACATCGGCAACGGTCTTGGTGCGTTCGGCCTCAATATCTATCCCGCGAGCCAGCCCATTATGGTCGCGCTCAATAAGAGCGGTGCGATGACCACGCTGATGGAATACGGCGCGCGTATCAAAAGCGCCTTCTGCGGTCCCTGTTTCGGTGCGGGCGACACACCGGCGAACAATGATTTCTCCATCCGCCACACCACGCGCAACTTCCCCAACCGAGAGGGCTCCAACCCTGCCATGGGGCAGATTGCGAGCGTTGCGCTGATGGATGCGCGCAGCATTGCGGCAACGGCGTTTTCTGGTGGCGTTCTGACCAGTGCGGAGGATGTGTGGGAGGATTTCGATGTTCCCGAGTACACCTTCGACGCGAATATCTACGAGCGTGTGGTCTACAACGGCTTCGGCAAGGCCAAGCCAGAGACTGAGATGGTCTATGGCCCCGACATCAAGGACTGGCCGGAAATGTCCGCACTGACAGACGATCTGCTGCTACGTGTGGCGAGCGTCATCCGCGATGAAGTCACGACGACCGATGAACTAATCCCCTCGGGAGAGACCGCATCTTACCGCTCCAACCCCGAAAAGATTTCGCAGTTTACGCTGATCCGCAAGGACCCTGAGTATGTGGGCCGCACGAAGAAAACACGCGAATATGAGCGCGCCCGTGTTGCGGGCGATACCGCCAAGTCAGAGGAATTTTATACGCCTCTGCGTATGATCGGCGTGACCACACCGGTAGAGGAGTTGATGAAGACGACTGGCATCGGCAGTGTGCTGTATGCCAAGCGTCCGGGCGATGGCAGCGCGCGCGAGTATGCTGCCAGCTGCCAGAAGGTGCTCGGCGGTCTTGCCAACATCTGCATTGAGTACGCAACCAAGCGCTATCGCTCCAACTGTGTCAACTGGGGGATACTGCCCTTTACCAACCCCGATGATAATATTGATCTTGCCGTCGATGAGTACATCTACCTCAAAGGCATCCGCAAGGCGGTCGAAGACGGGCGGACGCACATTGACGCCACGGTCATCGCGGCGGATGGCAAGGCGCGCATACTTCCCCTCGATCTGCCTGAAGTGACGGAAGATGAGAAGCGGATTCTCCTCGCAGGCAGTCTGATCAACTCCTATAAACTGTAATTCACAAAACATTTGGACAGATGGAAAGTCCTGTCCCACAGCGCGGAACGGGACTTTCTGTGAGAAAGGAGCGGTTACGCAGATCTGTGTAGCCACAGGCGATGTAGAACTTTATCTGCACCAGTGAAGTCATTCAGCATAGGCGCAGAAGCTCCACCAGCATTTTCAGCTGTTCCACGTCACAACCGGGGTAAATGTCCAGACTGGCACTGCCGATACGCAGTGTGGCGCAACGTTCCGCTACTATTGTCTCATGCCTGTCTATCCTATCATAGTGGAAGGGAGACTCACGACAGAGTCTCCCTTCCACTTATTTTATGTGTGAATATACGGATTTGGCGAGCTGCCGGGAAAATCCATTCTTTCCATTTCCCCGCTCCCTTTCGGGCGACGGTATAGGATCGGCGGCTCCGCACCGTCAATGCGGGGTCAACCTGTTCCTCTGGCGAATCCCCTCTTCTCCCAAAAGGGCGTCGATCATCAGCATTCCTTCATTGATTCCGTCCGTCACAGGCTGTGCGTACTTCTCTTCCAGCCCCCGCAGATCCGACAGCAGCTCCATATCCTCCAGCAGAAGTACCCCGGACTGTCCACCCTGTAGCTCATGCTGCCGCACACCGGGCATTATCCCGCCTGTGCAAATGTCAGGGGATACTTCCCTTTCTGCGCACGCCTTCAGCCGTTCAAACGGGATCCCGCTCAGATGAAAATAGCTCTCTGCAGCCTCGTACAGGTCGACCACAGGAACCGGGAGCTTCTGTCTTAGCTGACGGGCAAGGGACGGCTTCATTCCGACAAGGACGATCCCATCCAGCTCCGGCGTTATCTCTAAAAGCTGTTTCATTCCCTTCGCTTCCCAGTCCTCCCCCACCACAAGGGAAACCGAGTTCACTCTGCCACCAAGCGGCGTTTCACTTGCTCTATGCAGCAGCAATAAGCGGGCAGACTCCTTTATCGGCGGCAGCAGCCACAGAAGCTGCCTGGTTCTGCAGCGAAACATTTCCCAAACTTTATCCAGATCCACCTCGACAAAAGCAAGAGGATCGCCTGTGCGCTCGGTGATGCGTTTTCTAAACTCGCTGGGGGATACTCCAAGGAATCTTTTGAAGTACTTGTAGTAGTACCGCACCGCGGAGAAACCGCACTGTTCAGAGACTTCAGAGAGGCTCAGTCTGGTGTTTGTCAGCAATCGGACAGAGTGAATAATCCGGTAGTAACTCAAAAGCTCACTAAAGCTGATCCCATATTTCTTTTTGAATTCCTTGGAGAGGTATTGTGACGACACATGCTCCTGGTCTACCAGGTCGGAAAGCCGGATCTTATCGTTTAGATTGTCGATGATATAGGTATTGATGCTGTTGAACCGAGCCTTATGCAGGTCTTCATTGGGGATGTGATTGAGAACATTATTGTAACTGTCAAAATGTTCTACCAGCAGCTGCAGCAGCCGCTCCACGGTGTTATTGAGGGATGGAGCCGCGGACATATAGTCGGACAGAACTTCGCGCAGCAGTGCTCTGAGGCTGTCCATTTTTTCTTCATCCACCTGGCTGGGAAATATAAAATCAAAGCTGCAGTTTAAGATCATCCGATCGATGCGCTCGCATCTGCTCTTGGCGAACTCACCGTCCACGGTAAAAAGCAAGACAGTGTTGTCGGTCTGAGAAAACAGGCGTACCGGCTCATTGATCCCGATGATCTCCACCGCGTCGCGAGATAACCTTTTTGCTCCCGACGTGAATTGGATTGACACCTCTCCCTCTATCACATAAAGCACCCTCAGATTTTCCGAGACGTCAAAAGATGTACTGGGCAAAATTTGACAGGCTGAAATTGCAACTGCCTCCTGCCCGGTGTATTTCAGGTTTTTTTCCATTGTGTATATCACCCCGAAAGTTCTCGTCATTCAACCCCACATACTTTGCCGGACGCAGGGTATCATGCTCTGCTATTTGGCGACTCGCCATTGAAGTTTGTGCTAATCATACATGAAAAAGAGCACTTTGTAAAGCTGGCTCCCCCCTCTCCCAATACCGGCAGCACCGAATTATGCCAGTACAAGTGGGAAGAATCGTATCGTAGACAGTCAAAAATCGTGCCTTTACGCCATATGGGGGAAAGAGTATTATATGCATATTAGAAAAGCGCTTTTCTACTTCCAAGGGATTTTTCCAGCACACTGCGGCTCCCCGCAAAGCGGATATCCCGCAGTCGGTACAGGAGGAATGTTATGTATGATCTGATTGTTAAAAATGGAATTCTGGTTCTCCCGGAGGGACCGGTGACAGGTTCCATTCTGGTCAAGGATGGAACGATCGTCTCCATCACGACGGACACGGTCCATGAGGAGGCGGCCCGCACAATAGACGCAAGTGGGTGCTATGTATTCCCCGGAGCCATAGACCCGCACAGCCACCTGAACGATCCGGGGTATACGGAGAGCGAGGACTTTCTGACCGGCACGCGCTCGGCAGCCGCCGGTGGATTTACCACCGTCCTTGAAATGCCCATTTCAAACCCCATCCCGTCCAGTTACGAGCTTCTGAAAATGAAAAAGGAAATTCTGGAGCAAAAGGCTGTGATCGATTTTGGCCTGTGGGGGAGTCTCATCAACGGAAATGAGAAAGAGCTGCCGGGCATAGCGGAGTTCGGCGCGGTCGGAGTAAAGGCCTTCTTGACCGAAGACCCCCTCTACCCCGCGGTCAACTGGGGACTCATCGTGCAGTATATGCCGTGGCTGGAGCGCAGCGGACTGCTGTTTGCCCTTCATTGCGAAACGCCGGAAATCAATGATGCCTTCCTGGCGTCTCTCGTGCAGCAGCAAATGAACGATCCCCGCTGCTACTCAGACAGCCGCCCGCCCATCTCCGAGCTGATTGCCGTCAACACCTTCGCTTTTTTGGCCAAGCAATACCCCAAGTGCCGGTTCTATCTGGTACACGCCAGTCTGGCGGGTTCCGTGGACTTGTCCCAGGCGGCCCGGGCGCAGGGTGGACAAATTTATGTGGAGACCTGCCCGCACTACTTGGCGATGACACAGCAGGATCTGACCCGCTACGGGCCCTTTGCCGTCTGCAATCCTCCGCTTCGCCCGAAAGAGGAGCAGGACGCCCTCTGGGAGCGGATGCTGGCCGGCAAGATCGACTGCATCGGCTCCGACCACGCACCCTTTTTGTACGCTGAAAAATGCCAGGGCAAGGACCGCATTTGGGATGCACCTCCGGGCTTCACGGGGATCCAGACCTGCTACCCGCTGCTTTTCCAGGAGGCAGTCCAGAAACGCGGGATGAGCGTGGAACAGTTCGCCGCAGTCACCAGTACAAATACGGCCAAGCTGTTCGGGCTCTATCCCCAAAAGGGCAGCTTGATGGTAGGAACGGATGCGGATATCACCGTTTTGGATCCCAACCGGACCTGGACGGTAGCCAAGGAAGACCTTTTCTACAAGGAGCCCTGGAGTCCCTTCATTGGCTGGGATATCTCGTGCAAGGTGGCGAGCACTGTTGTACGGGGCAATGTGGTCTATGACGGCTCGTCCGTCTGCGTACCGGTCGGCTTCGGGCAGTTTATCCGCCCCGGCGACGCTCAAGCGTCCCACAGTTCCGGGAGGTAAAGGCAGACGTGAAGTTACTGATCTTAAATCCGAACACCACCACCGCCATCACGCAGCGGCTGCTGCGGGCAGCGCAGGAAGTCTGTTCTCCGGGCACTTCCATATGTGCCCACCAGGTTCCCTCCGGTTCGCCCGCCATTACAACAGAGCTGGACGAACTGAAGGCTCAGGTGGCGGTCCTCGATTACCTCGACCGCCACATCGACCTCTATGACGGTGTGATCATCGGCTGCTTTGGCGATCCGGGCGTTCAATTGGCAAAAGAGCGGTATTCCGTTCCCGTCGTGGGCATTGCGGAGTCCGCCTATCACATGGCGTGCCTGACGGGTAAGCGATTTAGCGTACTTTCCACCGGAACGCGCCGTGAAAGCCGCCTGACGTGGGATATGCTGGACCGCTGCGGTCTGCGCGGCAAGTGCCAGCAGGTATACCCTCTTGGGTTGGATCTGACATCGATCTCGGAGGAATCTCTTCCCCAGATCCGGCAGTATGCGGAGCAGATGCTGGAAGAGGATGAGTGCGACAGTGTGGTTCTGGCCTGCGCAGCTCTGGCGGGAATGGGACGGCCGCTGACCGAGGCCTTTGGTCTGCCGTTTTTCGACGGCGTCCAGCAGGCTGTGATGCTGTTGGAGGGAATGCTCCAACCCCGGTACGCCGCCGCGATCCACGGGCAAGCGCCGACTTCTCTCCCCCCTTCGATCTAACAGCCCGGTTTCATCCTATACGAACTGTGAGGTATCAACATGGACAATCTTCCTTCCTTTGACGGAGCTATGCTGGAACGGCGATTGCAAGACCTATCCGCCTGTTCCGCCCATCCCTGGGGTCTGTGGCGCGCCGCGTACACCCAAGAGGACGCCGCTACCAAGGAGATCCTGAGCCGGTGGTTTACCGAGGAGGGGTTCACCTCTACCCGCACCGACTGTGTGGGCAATCAGTACGGACTTCTTCAGGGAACTTCCAAGGAGCCGGGCACGATTCTGATCGGCTCGCATCTGGACACGGTGAAAAACGCAGGGATATACGACGGAACCGTGGGAATTCTTCTGGGCATCTGCGCTGCGGGCGCACTGGCAAAGCATTTTGGCCCCCCAAAACGAAATGTGGAGGTCGGCGCGTTTGTGGAGGAAGAGGGAAGCCGTTTTCCCGCCGCCTCTTATCTGGGCAGCCGGGCAATTAACGGATCCTTCTCCGCTCAGGAGCTGGAGCTGACGGACGATCAGGGCGTTTCGCTGGCGCAGGCCGCCGCCGCGGCGGGCTATCCCATCGAACTCTTTCCCTCGGCGGTGCGGAATGACCTCATCTGCTACATTGAGCCTCACATTGAGCAGGGCTGTGTGCTGGATCGATCTCAGACGCAGATCGGCCTTGTGGAAGCGATCACCGGTTTTACTCTGCTGACCGCGACGGTATCCGGCCGGGCAGATCACGCCGGGACAACGCCCATGACCATGCGGCACGATGCCCTTTTGGCAGCCTCCGGCATGATCAGCAGGATGCCGGACTTGCTCTCTTCTCAGCAGAGCAGCGATACCATCACCGTAGGCTCCATATCTGCCCAACCGGGAAGCAGCAATGTGGTTCCCGACTGTGTGGAATTCACCGTGGATGTGAGATCCACCAGTGCGGAAAGGCTGGATCGTCTGTGCCGCGCGGTGGATGAGCTGTGCCGGCAGCAAGCAGGACTGCACGGCTGCTCCGTACAGCTGACGCGGAATCTTTATATCCCGCCCATCTCTCTTGACGCGCGCCTGATCGATCAGTTGGAGGACTGCTGCCATGCGCTGGACCTCACCTGCCGACGGATGCCCAGCGGTGCGGGGCACGACTGTATGCACTTTGCGCCCAGAACTCCCTCTGCAATGTTCTTCCTTCCCAGCAAGGATGGACGCAGCCACTGCCCCCAGGAGTACACATCGCCCGAGCAGCTATCTTACGGCGCCGGTCTTCTGGCAAAGCTGCTGTACCAACTGGCGTGGGTCTGATGACCGAAGGACGGATCGCTTTTTCCATTTTTCATGCGGCACGGATGTGCCCGATAAGGTTTCACCGCAACTATAATCAAACACTCTTTATAGGAGGGACTAATAAATGGATGTAAGTTATGGATTTCTAAGTGTTTTACCACTGATTTTAATGATCGTTCTGGCCGTTATTACCAAGAAGGTCCTTGAACCCGTTATTCTGTGCACTCTGCTGGCATTCATCATCTCGGACAAAACGAACTTCTTCTTTGCCTGGGCAAGTGCTCTGGAGTCCGAGGTATCAAACTTCGCCTACTTCACCCTAGTATTTGCCTCCATCGGCGCGCTGATCCGCCTCCTGATGAAATCTAACAGCGTGATCGGATTTTCCAGGCTGCTATCGAAATTCATCAAAAGCAGGCGCTCTGCGCTGATGGCCACATGGCTCGCGGGCATCCTTGTCTTTGCCGATGACTTCATCAATTCGCTGGGTGTCGGCACTTCCATGCGCACGCTCACGGATAAGTACCATGTCTCGCGTGAGTTTCTGGCTTACACGATCAACTCCACGGGCGCCATCGTTTGTATCCTTGTTCCCATGTCCACATGGGGCGCCTTCCTGACCTCTCAGTTTGAAAAGTACCCGGTCACTGGCTCTGCTCTTTCCGACTATCTGCACGCCATCCCCTATATGTTCTACTGCTGGGCCGCGCTGCTGCTTGTCCCGCTGTTCATTTTCCGTATCGTTCCGCTGTTTGGAAAGATGAAGCAGGCAGAGCTGAGAGCTGCTGGCGGTCAGGTGTTCCCCGACGGCTGCACGCAGCCCGCACAGGAAACGGCGGAGGAGGATTCCGTCGGCCATGCGTTAGACTTTATCATCCCCATGCTGCTGTTTGTGGTGTTAGGCATCTACTGGGGCAGCATCCCCAACGCCATTTTTGTGGCCATTTTCTCCTGCGCGGTCCTTTATCTGCCCAGAAAGATCATGACCTTCGGCGAGTTTATGGACAGCATCGTTGAAGGCGTCAAGGACATGGTGTCGGTCATGATGCTGCTGGTGTTCGTGTTCCTTCTGGGCACATGCTGCAGCAATATGGGCGCCACGGAGTACATCACCTCTGTCCTCAGCCCCATCATGATCCCCGCTATTCTTCCCTTTGCCACCTTCCTGGGTGTCTCCCTGCTGGCGATCGGCACCGGCAGCTTCTGGGGTTCTGCCGCCATCGCCCTGCCGGTGTTTCTGGAGCTGGGCGCGGCTGCCGGCGCAAATCCCTACCACATTTTCGGCGCGGCCGCTTCCGCCATCGCACTTGCCTCTCACATTAGTTTCTGGAATGACGCGGTGACCGTGACCTGCAGTGCCTGTGAGATCCGCAACAGCGACTATGCCCAGACCACCACGCCCCTGCTGATCATTCCCTTCGCGGTGGCCTGCATCGGCTACCTCATCATTGGATTTATGCACTGATCTCGCCGCTGTCCCGGCTCGGACAGCACTCCTTACTATGCAGCACCCCAATTCACCCAACACCGTTTTAGAAAGGACGATAGAAAATGGGAAAAACTTTTATTCGCGGTAAGCAAGTGATCACAGTTGACTCCAAGGACACCATTCTCAACGACGGCCTGGTGGTCGTGGAGGATGATAAGATTTTAGAGGTGGGCGCCTATGCAGACCTGAAACCGAAGTATCAGGATGTTCCTGGCGAATGGGTAGAGTTCCCCAACGGCGTGATCTTACCCGGTCTGGTTTGCAGCCATACCCATATGGACCAGAGCCTGATGCGAGGGATCGGCTGTCATCTGCCCATGGAACAGTGGGTCACCAATGTGGTGTATCGGATGCACAGCAAAATGGGCCGGCAGGAAAACTATGACGCAGCCCGACTCAATATGCTGGAGATGATCTCCACGGGCACGACCTGCTTTGCCGACAGCCACTTTGTCAATCACTTCAAGGACGGCGTGGACGGCGTAGCAGACGCTATGATCGAGATGGGTATGCGCGGCTATCTCTCCAGAGGCACCATCGATCTGCACCCCTATCCCGGTGTGCCTGACAGCATCATTGAGTCCGTGGACTTCGTGGAAAAGGAAGCTGTGCGCTGCATCGAGACCTATCACAACACGCAAAACGGCCGCATCCGTGTTAGCGTCGAGCCCGTCTGCGTGACAGACTGTAGTCTGGACATGATGAAGATGCTCTATGGCTTGGCAGAGACCTATGACACGATGTTCCAGATCCACGCCGTGGAGACCTATCCGGAATTCTGCACGGTAAAGGGTCAGTACGGCTGCGGCGAGATCGAATTCCTGGATCGCAACGGTATGCTCAGCGAGCGCACGCTGCTGATCCACTCCATCTGGATCACCCCCAAGGAAAAGGTCCTGATCGCTCAGCGCAAGGCCAATGTCAACCACAATCCGGCAGGAAATATGCTGTTAGGCGATGGCACCGCCCCCATTCCCGACCTCGTTGCCATGGGTGTCAACGTGGGTCTTGGCGTGGACGGCGCCTCCACCAACAACAGTCAGGACATGATCGAAACGATGAAGCTGGGCGCCCTGCTCCACCGAAACTCCACCCTGAACGCAGGAATCTTCACCGCCTATGACATGATCAAGATGGCCACCATCGGCAGCGCCAGAGCCATCGGTTGGGCAGATGAGATCGGTTCCCTGGAGGTTGGGAAAAAGGCGGACTTGATCGTGGTAAGCACCGACTCCCCCGCCATGACGCCCAGCCTGGCCAACATCAACAATCTGGTGTTCTCCGGCTGCGGAAGAGATGTGGACACCGTGATGATCGACGGACGTTTTGTTATGAAGAACCGGAAGATGCTCTTTGTGGACGAGAAGGAGATCCTCACCAGAGCAACTCAGACCGCCCAGCGGGTGGCAGAGGAAACCGGCGTTCTTCACCTGATTTGATCCGGCCTCTCTCTCAAGGCATAGAACCCCCGGCAAAAAAGCGCGCTGCAAAATAGCACGCAAAAAAAGGCGGGTAAGCGACCCTTTTCGGGGTCGCTTACCCGTCTTTTTGCTTTATGAGCAGATGGCAAGTAGTTTGAGTTCTTCTTCCGCCTGTGCCATGGTGTCACCACGCATCGGCCAGTAGAAAATCTGCAAGATGAACGATCCTGATGCCGTTTTCGATGCCGGTGTCCATTTCGTTGAGCGTAACGACATATTTGGGATAATGGTCGTGAAGCTCCATCAGGTTCCCCACTTCACGGTCGGAGGCTTCGGGGATCTGGACGCAGACCTGCACATAGATGCGTTCGTCGCGGCGCGTGGCGACAAAGTCGATCTCCTTTGCATCGTTCTTGCCGATGAAGACATCGTAGCCGCGGCGCTTCAATTCGAGGAACACGATATTCTCCATCGCGCCGTCCAGCATTTTGCGGTTATAGCCCAGCAGCGCGTATTTCAGAGAGACATCGGCAAGGTAATACTTCTCCTGCGTTTTCAGGATGCTCTTGCCTTGCAGATCATAGCGTTCGCAGGGGTAGATGATGAATGCCTGCTCCAACCAGCGCAGGTAGTTGTAGATGCTCTCCACCGAGACCTTGCGGTGCTCGCTTTTGAGGAAGGTGGAGATCGAGTTCGCCGAGAAGGTCTTGCCCATATTCTCGATGATATACTTCACCACACGGTCAAAAAGGTCCTGCTTGTTGATGCGGTGGCGCTTGACAATATCGCGGGAGACGACGGTGTGGTAAATGCCGTTGACGATCTGATAGGCGCTCTGTTCATCATACTCGCTGAGCGCCACAATGGGGAAGCCGCCGAAGCGGATATACTCCTCCAGCAGCTCCCTGCGGGATAAGGTGCTACCCGCCTTGAAGTCCAGATACTCCTTGAACGACAGCGTATAAACAGGAATGGACACATAGCGGCCCGTCAGATAGGTGGATATCTCGCTGGACATGAGCTTAGAGTTGGAGCCGGTCACATAGATGTCGGCATCCGCACGTTCCAGCAGGCTGTTGACCGCCTTCTCCCAGCCGGTGATCTCCTGAATCTCGTCCAGCAGGAGGTAACAGTGTCCCTTGCCCGCCATGGCCGCGGTCAGCTCGTCATACATCTGCTTGGCCGTGATGTTCTCGGGAATATCCATCTCCGTGTACCGCTTGCAGATGATCTGATCCTCCCCTACGCCGCGCCGCAGCAGCTCCTCTCTCAGCATCTCAAAGATCGTAGATTTGCCGCAGCGGCGGATACCGGCAAGTATCTTGACGAGCGGCTTATCGATAAACGGCTCGATCGCCGCAATATAATCCGGTCTGTTGATCATCGTATCGCCCCCCTTACAGCTATTAGTATACCCAAAAGAGTTCAGATATTCAACAAGTTTTTAAGGTGTAACATGAAAAACTTTCGTGTTACACCTTAAATTAAGGAAGCCTGCCTACATATGGTTGGTTGTATAAATCAGGGTGTATAGAAAAAACGGCCCGCATATAGCAGACCGCTTGACAGTTTCAGAAAATTGCGTATAATATAAACAAGATTATCATAATATGTTTTATCATAAACGAATCGTAGATGCTGGAGGTGGCACAGGTGAACTTTATCGGACGAAAAGAAGAATTGAATACGCTGGAAAAGGAATTCCGCCGGGATGGCAGCTTTGTTGTGATCTATGGTCGGCGCCGTATCGGAAAGACAACGCTGATCAAAGAATTCATCAAAGATAAGCAGGCATTTTACTTCCTTGCGACAGAGGAAGTGGAGTCCCAGAGCATGAAGCGTCTTGCCGGCGTGGTAGCCCGGGTCACTGGAAATTCCATGCTGCAGAGGGTCACCTTCACAGACTGGCTGGATCTGTTCCGGGAGATCGCTAACTACCGGCCGGGGGAAAAGAAGGTGCTGGTCATTGACGAGTTTCCGTATTTGGTCAAGACAAACGCGGCCCTTCCGT
>ERZ773276.622-NODE-622-length-35974-cov-16.148362_pt1 | contig 35974 bp, 28 predicted proteins | sample MGYA00511386_ERZ773276 | MGnify/ENA primary metagenome ERZ773276 (study PRJEB29015, sample SAMEA2737778) | human gut metagenome | biome: human gut; feature: human-associated habitat; material: faeces | place: China | collected 2012 ...
TGTTATCTAACATGGCTTGTTCTTTGATCAAGCACAAAAGAATCACTACGACTGTAGCAAAGGCAAAAGCTTTGAAGAAATTCGTTGAGCCTTTGATCACAAAGTCTAAAGAAGACACAACAAACTCTCGTCGTGTTGTATTTAGCAACTTGCAGGATAAATTTGCTGTAACAGAATTGTTCAAAGAAATCTCTGTGAAGATTGCTGACCGTCCGGGTGGTTACACTCGCATCATCAAGACAGGAAACCGTTTGGGTGACAATGCTGAAATGTGCTTCATCGAACTCGTTGACTACAACGAAAACATGGCTAAAGAGAAAGTTGCTAAGAAAGCTACTCGTACTCGTCGTTCAAAGAAAGCTACTGAAGCTGCTCCTGCTGCTGAAGCTCCCGCTACTGAAGAACCGAAAGCTGAATCAGCAGAATAATTCAACAATTATTCTTATAGATATAAAAAAGGCTGCTCCGAAAGAGTGGCCTTTTTTGTTGATTTTACTAAAGATACTTTAAAATGATTTGAAGATGAACAGTTTGACTGAATAATCTGTTATATTTGCAGGTAGATATGGCAAAGTTCATTAAAATTATATTGTTCATGTTGTTCGCTGTAGCGCTTCATTGTGTAGCCAACAACTATTTCGCAGGAGAACAGGCGGAACAAGATACCTATATGGCTATGTCAGTGCTTAAAGGAGATACGCACGAAACTGTTAGCAGTCCCCAGGCTCCCTACTTTCCTGATGCCGAATTGGCCGGAGCAGGTATTCAGGTTCATCAAATTGCGATGTCACGTATACAGCGCATTCAAGCAGCCGAATATGTTTTCTCTTTAAAAGGTCTTGCCCAAAGGTTGGCAGACCGGGATGCTGCCTTGTCTCAGCATTGGGGAAAACTCTATGATACCACTACTTCTTATTGTTGTCATCCAGTAAGCGAATACTATGTTTTCGCTCTAAGGCGCATTATCGTATAGGAGTTTAATTTATTAGTTCTATTATTATTTTGATTTACTGTACCTGCTAAAAAATAGGTATGGTAGTATTTTCAGCTATTATTCACTAATAATTTAAACTTAGATATTATGACAACCCAAGCTATTGATGCAACTATTTTTGCATCTTCACACCCAGATATTGCAAAACGTACCAGTATTTCAGGACTTATCTTCTCTTGCGTCATGTTATTGGCGGGAGTGATCGCGTTTGTGTCTACCTTCGAAATGGAAGACCGTTCGTCTACTGTCAGTATGGGGCTTATGGTGCTCGGCACTGCCTTATTCCTGGTTGGAGTCTTCCGGCTGTTCTGGAAATCCAAAGAGATTGTTTACTTACCTACAGGTAGTGTCGCCAAAGAGCAGAGCATCTTTTTTGATCTGAAGCATTTGGATGAATTGACAGATATGGTGAAATCGGGTGATTTCTCTTTGCAGTCCGCAGCTAAAGGAGGTACCAGCGGAAACCTGCGTTTAGACGTAATGCTTTCTGAAGATAAGAAGTTTGCTGCCGTACAACTGTTCCAGTTTGTGCCCTATACTTATAACCCGATAACTTCCGTGCGTTATTTCACTAATGGTGAAGCAGCTTCCATCGCAGCTTTTTTGACTAAGATCAAAGGGCATTGATCCTTTAAGTCAAGTTTCAATATATCATGGGGATCAGTCGTCGATGACGGCTATCCCCATTTTCTTCATCAGGAAACAAGCATTCATATTCTGTGCTACGCCGTCTCTGAGTTTGTATGAGAAAGTAAGTTCGTTGTTAGTGATGTCCGCTTCAAAACAATAGTTGTGGATGTCTTCAGGAAATAAATCGATAAGGGAACCGAGCAAGAGGTCGTGAGTGGCTATGATTCCATTTGCTTGCAGAGCCATAAACTGTTTGATCAATGCGAAAGATCCTTTTTGTTTGTCCATGGAATTCGTTCCCTTCAGAATCTCGTCGAGTATAATGAAAAGTTCTTCTCCCGAGTTTAGTTTATCGATAATAAGTTTCAGTCGTTTCAACTCTGCAAAGAAGTATGATTCATTTTCTGTCAAAGAGTCGGTTGTGCGTAGACTTGTGATAAGCTGTGCCGGATATAACTTCATCTTTTCCGCCCAGACAGGGGCCCCTATACACGCCAGCAGATAGCTTACCCCTATGGTTCTCAGATAGGTGCTTTTTCCTGCCATATTTGCTCCTGTGATAATAACAAAGAAAGGTCGTTTTGCAATCTGAATATCATTGCGTACACATTTATCTCGATCCATCAACGGATGTCCCAGTGCTTCGGCCTCTATACAGAATGGTTTGGACGCGATTTCTGGAAATACATATCCGGGGTGATTGTAGGCGAAAGTGGCCAATGAGCAATAGGCATCCATTTCTCCGATTGCTTCAAGCCAATGCGGGAGGTTGGCTGCGAAACTTTCTTTCCAGGTTTCTATCTTCATCACCTGACGCAATTCCCAGAAGAGGAGTCCGTTCAGGACAAATTGCATTAGCATATTATTCCGTTGGTCCAGGGCGTTCATCAGGGCAGTGAGACGTTTCACCGCTTGCGAAGCTGTTTGCTTTTCACCTCTCACCAGTCCTTTCACCCGTTTCAGTGCGCTGCTTTCCATCTCTTTTTCCTCGATTATATGAATCAGGTGTGCATAAGTTGTCAGTATCTGCATCTTTTTGCCGTATACGGACTGCATCTGGCTGACACCTTTTGAGAAAGAGGAGCTGAGGAGACCTATACCTGCGAAGACAATTCCCCACGTGGTGAACGAGATGACACCGGCTATAGCCAGTCCGAGGCAGACGGCATTGGCCAACGGAACAAGGATGGCTAAGGTCCGGAAATACCATTTTTTTCGGTAATATTCCGGGCTTGTTGCCCAGTTCCTGATCTCTTCTTCATCGGCCGTTTTGCCTTTATGCAGCAACCCGAGTATACGGAAGTGCTGACGCATTTCCAATTCCGGAGCCAGTTCCTTTACAGCCTCCTGTCGTTTCTCTATTTCTGCTTTATTTTTCAAGTGTGTGTTCATCCATTCGGCCAGTCTCTTTTTGCCCGGTTGCGTAGCGGTACGGTTTATATACTGAAAGAGTGAATGCTCACCAAAAACATCCAGGTCATAGGTATAAAGATGTGCCGAATCGATAAACTCCTTTCCGTTGTCGAAAGCAGACGTATCGTATGCAATGGCCTGCAGTTCTTGGCGGTTGATTTCTATCTTCTTTTCAAGATAATCTTTCTGGCGGAACAAACGGTTATGCAGTTTCACCAGCAGCAGGAAAGGGATAAAGGTGATTGCCGCGATGCCGCTGATCACCAGTCTGCTTTCACTCCAGAAGTAGATAATACCCGCAACTCCGGCTGCAAAAAGTATCAACCGTAGTGTACCGATACGATAGATGCGTCGTTTAACTTTTGCCAGTTGCGATTCCGATTCAAGGATGATTCGTTGATAAGTGTCTATGATGAGATTCAATTGTTCCATGTTCTCCTGTTGTTTGAATGCAAAAATAATATATTTAGTGTGAGTACGCCATTCTCTTGCCCGGAGCTTGTTTTTGTCAAGAGCAGATTTACTGATTATTAACGTTGGAGTCGGTTTCCGGTCTAATCTTCAGTGTTTTTCCTGTTCCTTCCGGAGAAGTTCACTTATCTACCCACGTTCTCTCCGGATGCTACCGGCATTGCGGTCCGTTGCTACCGGGAAGAGAGGGCGGAGAGCCTTGCTTTGAATGGAACAGAGCCGGTATTTCACTTCTGAAGAGCCTTGCTTCAAGGTAGATAGAGCCTCTGTCCATGTTTCATATAAGTTTTTCAAGTCGGGTTTTGCAAGGCGAATCATAAAAAAAGGGAAGCAATGGCCTCCCTTTTTCATCCCTAATATAAATTGAACGTACTTTATGATTCTGTCAGTAAAGATACGACATTGCTAAGTAAAAGTCAAGTGTTTCTCTCCTTTTTCTTAAACTTTTCTTCTGAAAACTTGCTCCAGTTCGTTAAAAGGTGTACCTTTCCGCCGTGAAAATCTTTAATAGGGTGCGTTTATGAAGAAATTGTGTTTCCTGCTGTTGATGAGTTGGCTGGTGATGGAAGTTACTGCGCAGAATGTCGTATATTCCAATCTGAAAGGGCTGCTCGCTTATGAAGGAGATACGGTTACTTCGCTGAAAGTGGAAAAACGTACAAAGAATCATATTCTGATGACCGGTGGCGCTGACTATAAGATCAGTGTCGGGTCAGACGACTCCATGTGCAAATATCTGAAGTCCCGTTGTTATGCCGTACAGGCAGATACCTCCCTTTACATCAATTGTAAACGGTTGCGTTATAAAAAGTTTCGTTTCGGAGGTTGGTATGCTCCCGCCCTGCGTATAGGAGATCATATCTATTTTAGTGCTATTCCCCTTGGTTCTGTGGCCGCAGGTAGCGATGCTACAATGGATGTAATGCTCGGCGGTAAATTTGGTGATGCCATTGCCGCTTCCGCTTTAATATCCAAACGGGTATATTATGAGATAGATCCTGAAACCAATAAGGTGGGATTTGTCGGGAAAGAGCGGATGGAGGAGTTGCTCGAAGGCCATCCGGACTGGAAGACTGCCTATCTGGATGAAAATAGCGAGTCGGCCAAAGTCACCGATAAATATCTGCGTCTGTTGAAGGCAGAAGGGAAATAGCGGCCGTTAACTATCCGGTTTCTTTTATTCTTCTAACCTTTTGTTAATAAACCTACCGAAATCTTTGTAGATTCTTTCCTTTTTTCTATACATGATTTTAACCATTGATCCCCCCTTCATCAAATACCCTCTTACTTCTCATTTTTACATACTGTCTCTACGAAGGAGTTTGAAACAGACGGTATCCATTATCGTCGCTGTATTGAAATCCGTCTATGTTGCAATCCAACTCTGTTATGGAAACTATATAAACAGTGCCTGTACCAATTTCTTTAATAAGTCGGTTCATGTAAGTTCCTATTCACTATTGAGGGAGGGCTGACATTTGTTGTTAATAATATCTGATATACGTATTTTCTTAGCATTAGTAATTATTGAAGAGAAATTGTTTATCTACTTACATTTTGTACTGTGCTTGATGGAATAAGGAAGGACAATACAAGAAAGATCAATAATGCAGCCACTAACTTCTCCTGCATGTGTGAAATTACTTTTATGTTACTAAAATAGAGTAACGTAAATATGTTTGATGGCATGTTTTGATGCTTTTCCGTATAAAAAGCTTTGTTCTATTCTAATAAAACCTATATTTGTAATATTACTTGAATCTATACGAGAAGTTTACATCTCGTTTTTTTGATACTTAAAAACATTCTCATTTATGCCAAAGCGGTTGTTGAATAGAGATGAAGGGTTGTTGGTACGGATAGTCAACCACAATCTGCTATATGAACCTTTTAATTCCGATTTGGGATTGTTCAAAGGCAGGATGGGAGCAATTCTCTTCCTCTTTCATTATGCACGATATACAGGGAAAACTTTATATGCCGATTTTGCAGAGAAACTCTTGGACGATATTTATGAGGACATAACAGACGGGGTTACAACTTGTCAACTATGTGAAATCGGATGGGGAATACTTTACCTGCTTCAACAAGGTTTTGTAGAAGGAGATGCGGATGAAATATTGGAAGTGATAGACCATAGAATATACTTACAGCATTCCCGATATACGGATATGACAGGAGATTATCTTAGTTTCCGGTCTGCATTGACAAACAAAGAATTGTACGGTTATTCATCATCCGGTCTGCTGCGAAAGCTTATATCCTCCGGGGATATGGAGGAACTGTCGTGGCGGAATGGATTAAAAATAATATGGGGATGAAAGAACTATACATAATAAATAATGGCAGCAAAGCGGCCCAATACGGCATAGGCACTTATATCACCCAGTTGCTTTCTTGCCTGTCTGCTTGTACTTCCATACAAGTAACTGTAATAGTGCTTGACTCCCAAGAAAATGAATTAACGGAAAAACGTACCGAAGGTATCAGGTATCTGTTATTCCCGACTGTACGGATTCATCCGTCTGAAAAGAACAGTAAACGATATGCCCGTAGCGTTGCTTATGTTTTGTTACCCTATATTGCCTCGGATGCCGATATCATTTTTCATTTTAATTATTCTTATCACATATGGTTGGCGGAAGCGCTCAAGTCGTGTGTTCCGCATTGCCGTACAATACTGACCCTGCACTATCTGCCGTGGTGCTTTGACCTGGCAGGGAATATATATCGTTTTCAATCTATCCTGGCTGCGAAAGAAGAGAAACGGAATGAGTTTGAAAATCAGATATACGAAGAATATCTGAATAACAGGCGTTTTTATAATGAAGTGGATCAGGTGATTTGTTTATGCCACCAGGCCCGGATCTTTCTTCATGAGATCTACGGTCTGCCTATTGACAAAACAATATTGATACACAATGGTTTGTTTGATGACACAAAAGTTTTGTCCGAAGAAGAAAGGATAAAGATAAAAATAGAACAGGGGTTTAAGGAAAGCGAAAAAATAATTCTGTTTGTCGGGCGCGTCAATCGGTTGAAAGGGATTCATTACTTAATCAAAGCCTTCAAGAAATTGCTGAAAGAATACCCTGAGGGGAGGTTGGTCATTGTTGGAGACGGTAATATTTCCGAATATTTAGGATTATGCAATGGAATATGGGGAAAAGTTATTTTTACGGGAAAGCAGGATAAAGACCAGTTATATACTTTTTATCAAATTGCTGATCTTGGTGTATTGCCCTCTTATCAGGAGCAATGTAGCTATGTGGGAATCGAGATGATGATGCATAACATTCCTTTGGTCGGAACAGACGCAATGGGTATAAGCGAAATGATAGACAAAGAGTATCAGATACCTTTAAATAATGATATCAAGGAAATAGCACTCAGTACGGATAAGTTAAGTGCATTTCTTCTGAAAGCATTAGCCAATAAAGAGTTTCTTGCGAAACAATCCAAGTCTTGTTTTAAAACGTATTATTCACTGGACACTATGCGGCAGGAGATGATACGGCTTTATAATGGTGAATGAGTATATACTCAGTATATTTCTAATTATTAACTATTAATTTTTTAAGTACAATAAAGAAATTACGTAAACTATCCCTGCATCAACTTGATGAAGTTGAACTGGGTAAAAGACAGGAAGGATTGCTGCTGGGCGGCGGTACTCCCGGCGAGGGCAAATGTGGTTCTTGTTCTACTACTGGGGGAACTCCCAGTCAGGCAAATAACAGAAATTTTAATAGGGACGCAGGTTATACAATTTCAGGAAGTAACCCGGATGCTGAATGTGTATGCAGACAGGGTTCAGCATTTAGTCCAATGTCTGTAAAGCCGGGTTTCTAACTAGAGGCTGGTGCTTTTAGTGTTTTATTACAAGAACGGATTAATTCCGTTCTTGTAAGTATTAGAGCGTATATTTATCAATTTTACAAAGAGACCATGATAAAGAAAATGATATATGGCATTCTGCTTTCCATGCTGGTAGCTTCTTGCCAACAGAAGGGACAGGAATCTGAAGCTTCACTCTACAAACCATACACCATTGACTTGAGTGAAGTGGAATATTCCGAAGAACCGCAACTGCTATCTGATTTTGTGGGAAGTATAGAATATATAAAGTTTTCCGAAGAACCTTTGATCCCCGATATGGTCTGTTTGACAGAAGATAATAAAGGGAATATCTATTTAGATACTCCAAGCGACATTTACAAATATACTCCAACAGGATCATACGTAAAATCTCTGATTAAAAAGGGGCAAGGGCCGGGTGAGGTAGCTCATAAGCTATCGGGTTCTATTTTTAATATAGATGGAGATTATGTACTGGTTTGCGATTACGGGAAATTGGACTATTGCAAAATTACATTGGATGGCACTTTTATGGGAATGGAACACCGGCATGAAGGCATGGTCTCAAAAAGTATATTCGCTTTTTGGAAAAACACCGAACTTTATAGATATATAAGGAACGCTCCTTATGAACGTTATTCGGAAATTAATCGGGATAGTTTGTTTTTCTTTACTGTCCGTGATTTGGCTACAGATTCCGTCATTCTAAAACTAAGGAATTATCATTTTGATGTAAAAGGAAAAGTTATTGGCCCTTATGCCGTAAGCCCATGCGCTCCTGCTTACAGGGGTGTCATAAATGATTCATTATTATGGGTCAAACCGTCAAATGTGGATACGGTGTTTTGTACGACAGACTGGAAAGACTTACGTCCACTGTACATAATCAAGCAACCGAAAAATGCGGCGGACTATGCTTGGATGACAATCTCTGAAGCGGGATCTGGAAATTATTCCACTAATGAATATCTTAATAAAATGAGATTAATGGGCATATGGGCTTTGGACAATGGCTTATTGTATTATTATTATCAAAATATGGAACAGGGAGGAGCCGGCTTTTGCCCTGCTGACGGAAAGGGTAAGACTTTTTCCAAACTGTTTAAGAATGACGTGGACACGTATTGTCCTTCTCTTGATCTTTATAGCCCTATATATCAAGGGGAGCTTTTTCAAAAGAATGGCTATCTCTATCTGTTGGTAGATGCCTTCAAATTCCTTGAAGAAGGCGCACGGCCTCCTTTTGCGGATTTGACAGAAGACAGTAATCCGGTATTAGTAAAACTTAAATTGAAATAGAAGAAATGGATAGAAACAAACTACGCTATTTACGAGAATATAAAGCGGACAATTACATATATGAACTGTCAGAGCGGCATATAATCTATGAATTGGCAAATCTTAAGCAATTAACTTTTGAAGTGACGGATGCTTGCAATTTGAAATGTAAATATTGTGGGTATGGCGAATTCTATAACACACACGATAAACGTGAAAATAAATATTTGGATTTCAAAACGGCTAAGATTGTAATAGATTACCTATATGATATCTGGAGGAAATTCCCAGGATCTTCCAATTTTAGAACAATAGTAGTAGGCTTTTATGGAGGAGAACCATTGTTAAATATGAATCTTATTCAACAAATAATTAGCTATTTAAATTCACTTCCAGTCATTCCTCACACTGTGTTTAAATACAATATGACTACTAATGCTATGTTGATTAATCGGTATATGGATTATTTGGTGAAAAATGAGTTTACGTTATTATTAAGTTTGGACGGAGATGAATATGGACAAAGTTATAGGGTGGATAGCCATGGAAGAAATTCATTTATTCGTGTAGTGCAAAATATAAGAAAATTAAAAGACCGTTATCCTGACTACTTTAAAAAGTACGTGAGCTTTAATTCTGTATTGCATGACAGAAATAGTACAAGAAGTATACAAAAGTTCATCGATAAGGAGTTTGGTAAAGTTTCTCAGGTATCTGAATTAAATAATTTCGGTATATGCGAGTCCAAACAAGAGGAGTTTGATAAACTGTTTCATAAAATAATTGATGATATTTCAATATCAGATACAGATTTTACAGAACATTTCCCGGATATGGTGGGATTATTTCGTTTTGTAGGAAGGATGTCCGGAAATTATTTTGTATCTCACAATTATTTATTAAAGAAATCCCCAAATAAATCTTGTCCAACCGGAACCTGTATGCCATTTGGAAAGAAAATGTTCATAACTGTAAACGGAAAGATTCTCCCCTGCGAGAGAATAGACCAAAAATACACATTAGGATATATTACAGACAAAGGCATTGAGTTGAATTTAGCTAAAGTGGCGAGAATATACTCTGATTATTACCATAAGATCAAACCTTCTTGTGAGAGATGTTACTTAAAAGCATTTTGTTCACAATGTATGTTTTATATGGAAAATTTGGACGGACAAGTTAAATGCCCTTCATTTAGTAGTGAGGAGTCTATTCGGAAATATATAAACTATTATTCTAATATATTGCAAAACCATCCGGAATTATACAAAAAAGTCTCAACGGAAATCCTATTACAATTATGAAAAATAAAAAAAGAAAACTTCTAATAGAACCTGATACATTTTTATGGAGAACAGAAACTTCGAACCTGTTTTACAATACAGTCTCCCGTCAGTCCTATTTGTTTCCAAATACAGATCTTATCTCTCTGTATTGTGACAAAATTGCGGATATCAAGAATCTATATGTTGTTGATATTGAAGAAGAGGATTGGAAAGATAAAACGCTAAACAATTGGTTACATGAAATTGTGAAGCGGCGCTTAGGATTCTTTTGGGAACAAGAAAAGTCGGAATCATCTATAATCAGTTTTCCTCCTTTATTGAATCTGCAAAGTGATATAGACAGAATAGAAGCTGCTGAAGACAGGGATATAGGTGAATATGCCGCTCAGAACTGGAACGAGTTTTCTGTTTATTTAGGTGGAGAAAGTAAATTCCCGGATTTGTATAAACAAGTACCCTATCCGGTAAATGATAATAAAATCTTGAATTTTCAGGATTTGCAGGTGTTTCTATCTTCGGCTGATAATTCGTATCTGAATACGATAAACGTTATCGGAAATCTGTTCTCTTATTCTGCTAAGGCGGAATTGATGGATTTGTTATACAGTATTCCGGTAAAAAAGAATTTTTATTTGACCGCTTCGCATGCCTCCCTATTCGTTAAAGAAATAGTAAACATGGAACTGTTTGATTACAAGCTGTATATTTACTATGAAGGGGAAGAAGCGGCTTCCATACACCAAGAACTGATAGACAGAAATCTACCTTTTTGTTGGATATATCTTATTTCTTCTGAAGAACAAAATGGAGAATTAGAAAGACTGGAAACAAGCTATGGAAATGAGTACATAGAAGTGCATCCTATATATACCGGAGAGAATCTGCTTTTCTTTGAGAATAATATCTATTCAACAGAAGAAGATATTTTGCAATCACATTATGACAAACAGGATATATTTGCTCATCAAGTAATGAACACCAATTTTTGGGGAAGACTTTCCGTTTTGCCTGACGGAAAAGTCTATTCTAATTTGAATCATCCGCCTATCGGTACATTAAAGGACAGAGTGTACGACTTGATTGTAGATGAAATGAAGTCAAAAAGATCATGGCGTTGGATGCGGGATGACATGTTGCCTTGCAAAAATTGCCTATATCGTTACCTATGTCCTTCTCCATCCAATTATGAGATAGTGATAGGAAAGACAAATCTTTGTTACGCAAAACCATAAGGCTCTCATTATCGACAATGTAAAATTGTGTTGAGTTTTCTATAAAGAGACAATACAGATGAAAGCAAAGTGTTTGTTAATTATATTGTTCTTTCCTATTTTCATCTATTCTTGTAATTTTTCGAATGTGGAAGGGGAAAAGGGAACTAAAACTATAGACCTGATAGGAGTTCGATTCTCAGATGAGCCGCAGTTACTCTCAACCTTTGCAGACAGTATCGAATATCTTAGATTGTCAGACACTCCTTTGATTCTGGATTTGAGAATGGTACATTTGGCAGAAGATTCCAAAGGTTACTTATATGTAGATTTCAGTGATAATAAGTACAGCCTTGAAGGATAGAAACAAGCTATGCTATCCCATGCAATGCCGTTTAACTTTGATAATGACTTGCCGGGTATTGGTTGTATTATCCTAACCTTTTGTTAATAAACCTACCGAAATCTTTGTAGATTCTTTCCTTTTTTCTATATTGCGAAGAGTTATCAAATTGTAACGCTGACAGTTTGCAATCCTTAATTCCATTTATTATGAAAATGACTCTCAGCAATCAGTTGCCCGAATATCCGGCATTCGTAGAAGGTATTCGCCGGGCACCCGACCGTGGATATACCCTTTCTCCGGCGCAGACCGCCACGGCCTTGAAGAATGCATTACGTTATATCCCTGTAGACTTGCACGAAAAACTGGCTCCTGAGTTTCTGGAGGAGTTACGAACACGCGGACGTATTTATGGATACCGTTTTCGTCCGGCCGGTGATCTCAAGGCTAAACCCATTGATGAATACCGGGGGAACTGTATTGAGGGCAAAGCTTTTCAGGTGATGATTGACAATAATCTCTGTTTTGATATTGCTCTTTATCCCTACGAACTTGTTACTTATGGTGAGACCGGGCAGGTGTGTCAGAACTGGATGCAATATCGGTTGATAAAGCAATACCTTGAAGTGATGACCCGTGAACAGACCCTTGTCATTGAGTCCGGACATCCGTTAGGGCTTTTCCATTCCCGTCCGGATGCACCCCGCGTTATCATTACCAACTCGATGATGGTAGGCATGTCCGACAATCAGCATGATTGGCACGAAGCAGCCCAGATGGGAGTTGCCAATTATGGGCAGATGACGGCCGGTGGATGGATGTATATCGGTCCGCAGGGCATCGTGCATGGTACATTCAATACATTGCTGAATGCCGGTCGGCTCAAGTTGGGTATTCCTCAAGATAAGGATCTGAGCGGACATTTGTTTGTCTCTTCCGGTTTGGGAGGTATGAGCGGTGCACAACCCAAGGCAGCCGAAATAGCCGGTGCTGTTTCAATTATAGCCGAAGTGGATCGTTCCCGCATCGAGACCCGCTACAATCAAGGATGGGTGGGGCATATCACTACTGACCTTCATGCAGCTTTCCGGATGGCATTGAGTGCTGCCGAACGGCACGAACCTTGTTCTGTGGCCTATCATGGTAATGTAGTTGACCTGCTTGAATATGCCGCCCAGGAAGATATTCCGATCGATCTTTTGTCCGATCAGACTTCTTGTCATGCCGTCTACGAAGGAGGGTATTGCCCCGCCGGAGTCACATTTGAAGATCGTACCCGGTTGTTGCACGAATCTCCTGAAACGTTCCGCCGATTGGTCAACGAATCCCTGCACCGTCATTTTGCGGTGATAAAGAAACTTGTTTCCCGTGGTACTTACTTTTTCGATTACGGTAACTCTTTTATGAAAGCCATCTATGATGCCGGGGTCAAAGAGATTTCACGGAATGGAGTGGATGAAAAAGACGGCTTCATCTGGCCGAGCTATGTGGAAGACATTATGGGGCCGGAACTTTTTGACTATGGATATGGTCCGTTTCGTTGGGTATGCCTGAGTGGTAAGCCCGAAGATCTTGCCAAGACTGACCGTGCTGCAATGGAGTGCATTGATGTGAAGCGCCGCGGACAAGATCTTGATAATTATAACTGGATAAAGGATGCCGGTAAGAATCAACTGGTGGTGGGCACGCAAGCCCGTATTCTGTATCAGGATGCTGCCGGACGTTTAAAGATCGCCCTCCGGTTTAACGAAATGGTGCGTAACGGTGAAGTCGGTCCCATCATGCTGGGACGCGACCATCATGACGTGAGCGGGACAGATTCACCCTTCCGTGAAACTTCCAATATAAAAGACGGCAGCAACGTGATGGCCGATATGGCTGTGCAATGCTTTGCCGGAAATTGTGCCCGGGGCATGAGTCTGGTGGCACTGCATAATGGTGGAGGTGTGGGTATCGGCAAAGCTGTCAACGGTGGTTTCGGCATGGTATGTGACGGAAGTTCGAGGGTAGACGAGATTCTCCGTTCTTCTATGCTTTGGGATGTGATGGGAGGAGTAGCCCGCCGTTCGTGGGCACGCAATGAACATGCGATGGAAACCAGTGAGGCCTTCAATCTGTCGCATGGAGATACTTATCACATTACGATGCCCTATCTGGTGGATGAAGAGCTGATAAAGAGAATAATTGTTTAGAAATGAATACGATTCACCACAGAGGACACGGAGGACACAGAGAATATATTTCTCTTAAATATCCTAATAAACAAGAGACTAAAACTCTGTGTTCTCTGTGTCCTCTGTGGTGAACCAAACTCAAAACCGTATAGTTATGAATTGGAATAAAATCGTGGAATGCGTTCCCAACTTCAGTGAAGGGCGTGATCTTAAAAAAATAGATCGTATTGTTGCTCCGTTTCGTGCCCGTGCAGGAGTAAAGTTGCTCGATTATAGCAATGATGAAGATCATAACCGGCTGGTGGTGACTCTTGTCGGTGAACCGGAAGCCTTGCGGGATGCCGTTATCGAAGCTATCGGTGTTGCGGTGGAACTGATAGATCTCAATCATCACCAGGGACAGCACCCCCGTATGGGAGCAGTCGATGTAGTGCCTTTCATCCCTATTAAAAACGTGACGATGGATGAGGCCGTCTCTCTTTCCCGCGAGGTGGGGGAGAAAGTAGCCGGACTCTATCATCTTCCCGTTTTTCTTTATGAAAAGTCGGCGACCGCTCCCCACCGTGAAAATCTCGCTGCCGTGCGTAAAGGTGAGTTCGAAGGAATGGCCGAGAAAATCAAACTTCCCGAGTGGCAGCCGGATTTTGGTCCGGCAGACCGGCATCCTACGGCCGGTACAGTTGCTATTGGTGCCCGTATGCCTCTGGTAGCCTATAATATCAACCTAAGTACCGATAATCTTGAGATAGCGACCAAGATTGCCAGAAACATCCGTCACATCAACGGTGGTCTGCGTTATGTCAAGGCGATGGGAGTGGAACTGAAAGAGCGGAACATTACCCAAGTGTCCATCAATATGACCGATTACACCCGTACGGCCCTCTATCGTGCCTTTGAGCTGGTGCGTATCGAGGCTCGCCGTTATGGGGTGACTATTATTGGAAGCGAGATTGTGGGGCTTGTCCCGATGGAAGCACTGATCGATACCGCCTCTTATTATCTCGGTTTGGAGAATTTTTCTATGCAGCAGGTGCTCGAATCACGTATGATGGAATAAAGGACCATGAGCGAAAACTTAATCATATTTAATGCCAAAGTAGTAACTCCTCTCGGCTTTTCAGCCCGGAAAGGAAAGGAGATGGCGGAACTCCAAATCTTGGAGAATGCGACAGTCGAAGTTGTGGATGGCACCATCACTTACGTCGGTCCCAACCGGGGAGAAATACGTGACGGGTATTATCATCACTTTTGGCACTACAATGCCCGCGGAAAATGTCTGCTGCCCGGTTTTGTCGATTCACATACCCATTTTGTCTTTGGGGGTGAGCGTGCCGAAGAGTTTTCTTGGCGTCTCAAAGGAGAGAGCTATATGTCTATCATGCAGCGGGGCGGTGGCATTGCCAGTACAGTGGAAGCTACCCGGAAACTCTCTTTCATCTACCTGCGTTCCAGGGCAGAGGGACTTTTGAGGAAGATGACCTCCATGGGGATCACCACCGTTGAAGGTAAAAGCGGGTACGGACTGAACCGTGAAACGGAATTGCTGCAACTCAAAGTGATGCGTAGCCTGAATAATGATGAATGTACGCGCGTGGATATTGTGCCTACCTTCCTGGGAGCACATGCGCTGCCTTCCGAATACAAAGATCGTCCCGATGACTATATCGACTTCCTGATCCGTGAACTGCTTCCCGTTATTCAGCGGGATTCATTGGCCGAGTTTTGCGATGTGTTTTGTGAAGAGGGTGTCTTTTCCGTTGAACAGTCACGTCGTTTGCTGACAGCCGCCAGAGATTACGGGCTTTTACCGAAACTTCATGCCGACGAGATCGTTTCTTTAGGAGGGGCCGAACTGGCTGCTGAGTTAGGTGCCGTCTCTGCCGACCATTTGTTGCATGCTTCCGATGCAGGTATCGAAGCTATGGCCCGTAAGGGAGTGGTTGCCACGCTCCTTCCGCTCACTGCCTTCGCATTGAAGGAACCCTATGCCCGCGGACGGGATATGATCGATGCCGGATGTGCCGTGGCATTGGCTACAGATCTGAATCCGGGAAGTTGTTTCTCCGGCTCCATACCTCTGACGTTTGCCTTGGCTTGCATCCATATGCGGTTCACTGTAGAAGAGGCCATTACGGCTCTTACTCTGAATGGTGCGGCTGCCCTTAACCGTGCCGATTCCATTGGCAGCATCGAAGTAGGTAAAAAGGGCGATTTCGTAGTGCTCGATTCCGACGATTATAATATTCTACCTTATTATGTAGGGATGAATTGCGTAAATACGACTATCAAAGGCGGAGTGCTTTATCCGTCTGTCTGAAATATAAACCCGATAATATCAGAAGAACTATGTTAGCAGAATTAACCGTAAAAGAGTTTTTAGATAAAGTAGCCGGTAGCGATCCTGTACCCGGAGGTGGTAGTATAGCGGCTCTCAATGGTGCTGTGGCTTCGGCGCTGACTGCCATGGTAGCCGGACTGACCGTTGGAAAGAAAGGGTATGAGGAACATGAGGAGCTGATGAAGCATATATCCCGCCTGAGCATTGGACAGCAGGAGCTTTTTGTAGAATACATCGATCGTGATTCCGAGGCGTATGATCGTGTTTTCGGTTGTTTTAAATTGCCTAAGACCACGGATGAAGAGAAAGCTGCCCGGAGTGCTGCTATTCAGGAAGCCACACGTTTTGCGGCACTCATCCCGATGCAGGTGGCACGCAATGCCTGCGAGTTGATGGAGATTATAGCCGATGTAGCCCGTCTGGGTAACCGGAATGCCATTACCGATGCCTGTGTAGCCATGATGGCTGCCCGTTCGGCGGTACTGGGGGCTTTGCTGAATGTCCGCATCAATCTGGCTTCGCTCAAAGACACAGCCTTTGTCGACGAATTGAAGCGGGAAGCCTGCCGTCTGGAGCAATTGGCCTGTACGCGGGAGAAAGAATTACTTGAAGTTGTCAACCAAGAACTGAATCAATGAATAATGTCTATTACGTAGGCTCCGGTGAACTGACTTTCGGAATCATCGAACGCATTATTAACGAAAATCTGAAACTGGAACTGGCTCCGGAAGCCCAAAAGCGCATTCGGAAATGCCGTGACTATCTCGACCGGAAAATAGCTGCTTCCACTGAACCGTTGTATGGTATCACTACCGGATTCGGTTCGTTGTGCAGTAAAAGCATATCACCCGATGAACTCAGCACCTTGCAGGAGAACCTTGTGAAAAGCCATGCTTGTAGTGTAGGCGAGGAGATTCGTCCGGTTATAGTCAAGTTGATGCTGTTGCTCAAGGCACATGCCCTGTCTTTGGGGCATAGCGGAGTGCAAGTCATCACTGTGCAGCGCATTCTCGATTTCTTCAATAATGACGTGATGCCCATTGTCTATGACCGTGGCTCCTTAGGGGCTTCGGGCGATTTGGCACCGCTGGCCAATCTTTTCTTGCCTTTGATCGGGGTGGGCGATGTCTATTATAAAGGTAAGAAGCGTGAAGCCATCAGTGTGCTCGACGAGTTTGGCTGGGAGCCTGTAAGGCTGATGAGCAAAGAGGGGCTTGCCTTGCTGAATGGTACTCAGTTTATGAGTGCCAACGGAGTTTTTGCCTTGCTCAAAGCACAGCGGCTTTCAAAGAAAGCAGATATGATTGCCGCCCTTTCGCTTGAAGCTTTTGATGGGCGTATTGATCCCTTTATGGAATGTATTCAGCAGATCCGGCCCCATCCGGGACAGATTGAGACAGGAGAAATATTCCGCCGTTTGTTGCAGGGAAGCGAGCTGATAGCCCGTCCCAAAAAGCATGTGCAGGATCCGTACTCTTTTCGTTGTATCCCCCAGGTACACGGGGCAACGAAAGATGCCATCCGGTATGTCTCCTCTGTATTGCTGACCGAAATTAATTCGGTGACGGACAACCCCACTATTTTTCCGGACGAAGATCAGATTATATCCGGTGGAAATTTCCACGGACAGCCATTGGCCATCTCTTTCGATTTCCTTGCCATTGCGATGGCCGAATTGGGCAATATCTCTGAGCGGCGTGTGGCACAATTAATCATGGGGCTACGTGGGCTACCGGAATTTTTGGTTGCCAATCCCGGACTTAATTCCGGCTTTATGATTCCCCAATATGCCGCCGCATCCATGGTCAGCCAGAACAAGATGTACTGCTATGCGGCTTCGAGCGATTCTATCGTTTCTTCCAACGGTCAGGAAGATCATGTCAGTATGGGAGCTAATGCCGCTACTAAACTTTTTCGGGTGATGGATAATCTGGAACACATTCTCGCCATCGAGTTGATGAATGCCGCACAAGGAATAGAGTTTCGACGTCCGGCAAAAACCTCACCTATACTTGAGCGATATCTGGCTGCATATCGTAAAGAAGTCCCGTTTGTGAAAGACGATATCGTGATGTACAAAGAAATTCATAAAACGGTCGCTTTCCTCAACCGGACAAGGTCTGAGTATTAAGTCCGTTTTCTACAAGCTGTCTATATCCCGCAGGCGATATAGATAGAGCACCCCTCTGAATGTCTGCCCTTCTCCCTGCACGGAAGAGGGGCGGGAGAGGGGTTTTCTTCTTCCCTATTCATCGGAATATATCCGTCGTTTATCGATTTTTCTCTTTCGGTGGGCGGGAATACCTTTCTGAAAGTATCTCTTAGCCTTATCTTTGCATCATTGTTTTCTGTTAACACTTGTTTCGATTTTCGTTTGGAAAGTTATAATATTTATCAAATATGTATGCATAATTAGGAAACTGATTTATCCCGTCGAGTTTTCTGCTTATCTTTGTTCAGTTTTTCGTTTCTATTAGGCGAAAACGCTGATAATCGATAGTCTAACAACAAAAGAACGGGTTAATGATTGAGAATGTGAAAGAGAACTCACAAAGAGGGGAATTAAGAGACAGAATTATTGAGACAGCTTCGGAAGCTTTTACTGCACATGGTATCAAAAGTATTACGATGGACGACATTGCTGCGTCCTTAAGTATATCGAAACGTACACTTTATGAGGTCTTTCAAGATAAAGAGAGCTTGCTGACCGAGTGTATTTTAAAGCGTCAGGAGGAGATGAATACCTTCTTGGCGGAAACTTTGGCTAACTCGAAAAATGTTCTTGAAGTTATACTTGTATGCTATCAGCGGAGCATTGAGACATTCCATCGAACGAACAAACGTTTTTTCGAGGACATAAAGAAATATCCGAAAGTTCACAGCTTGCTGAAGAATTACCGGGAAAGGGACTCGGACAGTACGATCGAGTTTTTCAAGATGGGCATTAAACAGGGGATATTCAGAGATGATGTAAACTTTGCCATTGTCAACCTGTTGGTTCACGAGCAGCTCGACCTGTTGATGAATACGGATATTTGCAATAAATATTCTTTCCTCGAGGTTTACGAGGCGATTATGTTTACCTATATCCGTGGAATTTCCACAGAGAAAGGAGCACGGGTATTGGAAGATTTCATAACGGAATATAGAAAACAAAGAATACACTAAGATAGGGAAGCACAAAGAAGTTCCCAGGATAAACAACTAAAATTATTGTATGAACAAAATGAAATGTTTCTTAAGCAAAAAGATGCTTTTAGCGGTGGCTGTACTGCTCTCGGTGGGTTATGTACAGGCACAGGAGGTTAAAGACACCTTGCAACTGACGCTTGACAAAGCACTGGAAATTGCGTTGAGCGAAAACCCCACAATGAAAGTGGCCGGCCAAGAGATTCAGCTGAAAAAAGAGGCTAAGAAGGAGGCATACGGAGGATTATTTCCGGAGATTTCGTTGACAGGTTCTTATTCGCGGACACTGAAAAAACAGACAATGGTGATGGACTTTGGCGGAGAATCGCAGACCATCCAGGTAGGTTCGGACAACTCGTATAGCGGAGGACTGAATGTGAGTCTGCCCGTTTTTGCTCCGGCACTTTACAAGAGTATTAATCTGACTAAATCGGATGTAGAACTGGCTGTTGAGAAGGCACGCTCGTCAAAACTCGATCTGGTGAATCAAGTGACCAAGGCGTATTATCAACTGCTATTGGCACAGGACAGCTACGAGGTGCTTCTGCAGAGCTATGCACAGGCAGAGGCTAACTATGAAGTGGTGAAAGCCAAATACGAGCAAGGTACGGTTAGCGAGTACGATAAGATTCGCGCCGATGTACAGGTGCGCAGCCTGAAACCTTCGGTTGTTTCCGCCCGTAACGGGGTGAATCTTGCCCGTTTGCAGTTGCAGGTGCTGATGGGGATGGATACCGATGTAGCTATTGCCGCTGACGGTAACCTGAAGGATTATGAAATGGTGATGTTCCGTCGCCAGATGGAAAGCAACCAGCTGAACCTGAATAATAACAGCGATTTGAAGCAATTGGATTTAAATGCCGATTTGTTGAAGAAGACGCTGGCTGTTCAGCGGACTAACTTTATGCCGACGCTGGCTGCATCTTTCAACTATTCGTATACATCACTGAATAACGACTTTAAGATGTCACACTATAAGTGGTTTCCGTATTCTACTGTCGGTTTGAGCCTGAGTATTCCTTTGTTTAAGGCAAGTAATTTTACGAAGGTGAAGCAGACCAAAATTCAGATGCAACAATTGACCGAGAACCGTACCAACGTACAGCGTCAGTTGACTATGCAGGCCACCAGCTATCTGGACAATATGGCCGCAAGCACTGAACAGGTGGTCAGCAATAAAGAAGGAATCGTACAGGCAGAAAAGGGACGTCTCATTGCCCAGAAACGTTATGAAGTGGGAAAAGGGACTATCCTTGAACTGAACGATTCGGAAGTGGCGCTCACACAGGCCCAGTTGACTTACAATCAGTCTATTTACGACTATCTGGTTGCAAAGGCTGATCTTGATCAGGTATTGGGAAGAGAAGAGGTAACAGAGTAACTAAACACACAACAATTAAAATTTGAATATGAAAAGATGTTTCCAATTAGTAGCCCTGCTCGCCGTTGTGCTATTGGGCTCGTGCACTGGAGGAAAAGACAAAGGTGCCGCTGAAAAAACAGAAGAAAAGCCAAAAGTAAAATTGGCTGATGTAACAGCGCGCCCGGTAGAACAGATACAGGAATACACGGCAACTGTAGAAGCTGAAGTGAAGAATAACATTGCGCCTTCATCACCGGTGCGTATTGATAAAATCTTTGTAGAGGTAGGCGATCATGTATCTAAAGGACAGAGACTGGTACAGATGGATGCTGCCAACCTGAAACAGGCTAAACTGCAACTGGACAACCAGGAAGTGGAGTTCAAGCGTATTGACGAACTTTATAAAGTGGGTGGTGCTTCCAAATCGGAATGGGATGCTGCGAAGATGGCCTATGACGTAAAGAAAACGGCTTATCAGAATTTGCTGGAAAATACTTCTTTGCTGAGTCCTATCAGCGGTGTGGTGACTGCCCGCAATTATGATAGCGGTGATATGTACAGCGGAGGCAATCCGGTGCTGACCGTCGAGAAGATCACTCCGGTTAAGCTGCTGATCAACGTATCCGAGGTTTACTTTACCAAAGTGAAAAAAGGTGCTCCTGTCGATGTGAAACTGGATGTTTATGGCGATGAGGCTTTCGAAGGTAAAATCAGCCTGATTTATCCGACAATCGATCCGACTACCCGTACATTCCAGGTAGAGATTCAGTTGCCTAATCAGAATCAGAAGGTACGTCCGGGAATGTTTGCCCGTGCCAGTCTGAACTTCGGTACGGAAGAGAACGTGGTTGTTCCCGATCTGGCGATTGTGAAACAGGCAGGTGCCGGTGACCGCTATGTGTATGTATACAAAGATGGAAAGGTGACATACAATAAGGTCGAACTGGGACGCCGCATGGGTGCTGAGTATGAGTTGAAGTCCGGTGTACCCAACAATTCTCAGGTAGTCATTGCCGGTCAAACCCGATTGATCAACGGCACTGAGGTAGAAGTAGAAAAATAATGAATCAATGTAACCGTATGCCGTGTGTTTCCTTATAACGTATGGGGCACCAATTACGGCATACCGGTACATTATCCACTTTTAATAATTAGGAAAAATGAGTTTATACGAAGGAGCGGTAAAAAAACCGATTATGACCTCCCTCTGCTTTCTTGCAGTGGTGATTTTTGGTCTCTTCTCTTTGTCCAAATTGCCTATCGACTTGTATCCGGATATCGATACGAATACGATCATGGTAATGACCGCCTATCCCGGAGCAAGTGCTTCGGATATAGAAAACAACGTGACTCGTCCGTTGGAGAATACGCTGAATGCTGTCAGCAACCTGAAGCATATCACTTCCCGTTCGTCCGAAAATATGTCTCTGATTACATTAGAGTTTGAATATGGTAACGATATCGATGTACTGACAAATGATGTACGCGACAAACTGGATATGGTCAGCTCTCAGCTGCCGGATGATGTGGAGAACCCCATCATCTTCAAGTTCAGTACCGACATGATTCCGATTGTACTGCTGTCGGTACAAGCTAATGAAAGCCAGTCGGCATTATATAAGATTCTGGACGACCGTGTTGTTAACCCGTTGGCACGTATCCCCGGTGTGGGTACGGTGTCCATCAGTGGTGCGCCCCAACGTGAGATCCAGGTCTATTGTGACCCTAACAAACTGGAAGCCTATAATCTGACCATTGAAACAATCAGTTCGATTATTGGTGCCGAGAACAAAAATATCCCCGGTGGTAATTTCGATATCGGTAACGAGACCTATTCGCTGCGTGTTGAAGGAGAGTTTGACGATTCGCGCCAACTGGAAGATGTTGTAGTAGGTAGTTACAATGGGGCAAATATTTATTTGCGTGATGTGGCCCGGGTAGTCGATACGGTAGAAGAGCGCGCTCAGGAAACATATAATAATGGAGTGAAAGGTGCCATGATTGTCGTACAGAAGCAATCGGGAGCCAATTCCGTAGATATCTCTAAGAAAGTGGGCGAGGCCCTGCCTAAGTTGCAGAAGAATTTGCCGAGTGATGTGAAGCTGGGAGTGATTGTCGATACATCGGACAACATCCTCAACACCATCGACAGTTTGGCCGAGACCGTATTGTATGCCCTTTTATTCGTTGTCATCGTGGTGTTCCTTTTCTTGGGACGTTGGCGTGCGACATTGATTATATGTATCACTATTCCGCTTTCGCTGATTGCCTCGTTTATTTACCTGGCTGTCACCGGAAATACGATTAACATCATCTCACTTTCGTCTCTTTCTATTGCCATCGGTATGGTGGTGGACGATGCGATTGTGGTACTTGAAAATGTGACGACCCACATCGAACGTGGTTCCGATCCGAAACAGGCTGCGGTGCACGGAACCAATGAGGTGGCTATCTCCGTTATTGCTTCCACACTGACCATGATTGCGGTGTTCTTCCCGTTGACGATGGTAAGTGGTATGTCCGGAGTGATGTTTAAGCAGTTGGGATGGATGATGTGTGCCATTATGTTTATCTCTACTGTGGCTGCTTTGTCATTGACCCCGATGCTCTGTTCGCAGTTGTTGCGTTTACAGAAGAAGCAATCGAAGACCTTCAAGCTCCTTTTCGGCCCTATTGAGAAAGGACTGGATGCTTTGGATACAGGCTATGCCCATATGCTGAACTGGGCAGTTCGGCATCGTCCGATTGTTATCTTCGGTTGTATCGTGTTCTTTGTCGTCAGCCTGTTCTGCGCCAAGAGCATCGGTACTGAATTCTTCCCGGCGCAGGATAATGCCCGTATCGCAGTTCAGCTGGAGTTACCTATCGGAACACGCAAAGAGCTGGCACAGGAGATTTCGGAGAAACTGACTAACCAATGGCTGAACAAATATAAAGGTGTAATGACTGTATGTAACTATACGGTAGGACAGGCCGACTCAGACAATACCTGGGCCTCTATGCAGGATAACGGTTCGCACATTATATCGTTCAACATCAGTCTGGTCGATCCGGGTGATCGTGATATCAGCCTTGAACAAGTCTGTGACGAAATGCGTGAAGATCTGAAGAAATATCCGGAGTTCAGCAAAGCGCAGGTCATCCTGGGTGGTAGTAACACAGGTATGTCTGCTCAGGCAAGTGCCGACTTTGAGGTATATGGTTATAGTATGGAGGAAACCGATAGCGTAGCTGCACGTCTGAAACGTGAGTTGCTCAATGTGAAAGGTGTGTCGGAAGTCAACATCAGCCGTAGTGACTATCAGCCCGAGTATCAGGTAGACTTCGATCGTGAGAAACTGGCTTTGCACGGATTGAATCTGGCAACCGCCGGTAATTATCTGCGTAACCGTATTAATGGTGCCATTGCCTCTAAATACCGTGAGGATGGAGACGAATATGACATTAAAGTGCGTTATGCGCCGGAACACCGTACAAGTATTGAAAGCATCGAGAATATCCTTATTTATAACAGTCGTGGAGAAGCCGTACGCGTAAAAGAGCTTGGAAAGGTTGTCGAACGTTTTGCGCCACCTACCATCGAACGTAAAGACCGTGAACGTATTGTGACCGTATCGGCGGTTATCTCCGGCGAAGCATTGGGTAACGTGGTGAATGCGGGTAACGCCATTATCGATAAGATGGATATTCCGTCGGATGTAACAATTCAGGTAGCCGGTTCATACGAAGACCAGCAAGATTCGTTCCGCGACTTGGGTACACTTGCTATCCTTATTGTCGTACTGGTATTTATTGTAATGGCAGCGCAGTTCGAATCATTGACTTATCCGTTTATCATTATGTTCTCATTGCCGTTTGCTTTCAGTGGGGTATTGATGGCCCTTTTCTTCACAAAGAGCACACTGAGTGTGATGAGTTTGTTGGGGGCTATCATGTTGATCGGTATCGTTGTAAAGAATGGTATTGTGCTTATCGACTACATCACCCTTTGTCGTGAGCGTGGATTGGCAGTGCTTAACTCCGTTGTAACAGCCGGCAAGAGCCGTCTTCGCCCGGTATTGATGACCACTGCTACTACTGTCCTCGGTATGATTCCGATGGCAATCGGTGGTGGACAGGGTTCGGAGATGTGGAGTCCGATGGCGATTGCCGTAATTGGCGGTTTGACGGTTTCTACCATTCTGACCTTGATTCTCATCCCTACTTTATACTGTGTGTTTGCCGGTACAGGTATCAAGCATCAGCGTAAAGTGTTGAGACGCAAACGTGAGCTGGAAGCTTACTTTGAAGAGCATAAAGATGAAATGATTAAGAAATAATAAAGAAGAAATCAAGATATGAAATCAGTATTAATCACATTCGATCAGGCTTATTTCGAACGTATCATTGCTTTGCTGGACCGTTTGAGTTGCCGTGGTTTCACCTATTTGGAACGGGTACAGGGACGTGGCTCGAAGACAGGCGATCCCCACTTCGGCAGCCATGCCTGGCCCAGTATGTGTTCGGCCATCATCACGGTGGTGGACGACAAGAAGGTTGACCCGTTGCTGGATGCATTGCATAAGATGGACATGCAGACAGAGCAGCTTGGCCTGAGAGCTTTTGTCACCAACGTGGAGCGGAGCATTTAACGCCTGCCGACAGATAACATCAGAGGAGAATCTCATTAATTTAATGTAGATTCTCCTCTCTTTTTATGGGTTTTATCTATCTTTGCAACTTCTTATTAAATTAAGAGCGTGCATGAAAAATTATTTGAAATATTCGTTGTGGCTGACATTGATTGTCTTGTTTGCATTGATCGGAATGCACTGGCTGCCGGCTATAACGATCGACGGACATACAATGAGACGGGTAGATTTGCTGAGTGATGTCCGTATGCCTGAACCTGATAAAGATGAAGCGGAAGCAGACAGCCTGCCTCCGGTCCCGGTAGTGAAACCTGCATTTGTAGATACGTGTCGCAGTGGGATGACCTGTATCGAAGATTATAGTGACTCTACGATGCGGGGAATGACTCCTTTTTATCGTGCCTTGGACGAGATTCAATCGAAAGGCCGGTTGGTGCGGATAGCGGTATTTGGCGATTCTTTTATTGAGGCAGATATTTTCACTGCCGATCTTCGTGAGATGTTGCAGAAACGTTTCGGTGGATGTGGTGTCGGTTTTGTTACCATTACTTCGATGACCAGTGGATACCGTCCGACGGTACGTCATTCTTTTGGCGGATGGTCCAGTCATGCAGTGACCGATAGCGTTTATTTCGATAAAAAGAAGCAAGGAGTTTCCGGACACTACTTCGTTCCTCGTGAAGGGGCTTATGTCGAACTCCGGGGGCAGAATAAATATGCTTCCCTGCTCGATACTTGCCAGACTGCTTCCATCTTTTTCTATAACAAAGGCGAAGTCAGCCTTTCCGTTCGTGTCAACCGTGGTGAGACTGATACACGGGAATTCCCTTCTACCGGCAGTTTGCAGCAGATGAAGGTAAACGGTCGCATCGGCTCGGTGCGCTGGGATATCAATCAGGCAGATTCTACTTTATTTTATGGATTGGCAATGGATGGTACGCAAGGGATTATTGTCGACAATTTCTCCTTGCGCGGCAGTTCGGGACTCTCGCTTCGCAGCATTCCGTCAAAGATGCTGCAAGAGTTTAATGCCCAGCGTCCCTACGACTTGATTATTCTGGAATATGGTCTGAATGTTGCGACCGAGCGGGGACGGAACTACGATCCTTATAAGAAAGGCCTTCTTACGGCCATAAACCACTTGAAAGAGTGTTTTCCACAATCCGGTTTTTTGTTGCTGAGTGTGGGTGACCGCGATTATAAGACCGATACCGGCGAATTACGCACGATGCCCGGTGTGAAAAACCTGATTCGCTATCAGCAAAGCATAGCAGCGGAAAGCGGAATTGCTTTCTGGAACATGTTTGAGGCTATGGGAGGTGACGGAAGTATGGCAGGGTTGGTACATGCCAAGCCTTCTTTGGCTAATTATGATTATACACACATCAACTTCCGGGGTGGACGTCACCTGGCAGGACTACTATACGAAACATTGATTTATGGAAAAGAACAGTATGAAAGGAGAAAGGCCTATGAGGCTGAATAGACGGTTGGGGGTGTTACTCCTTTTGTTTTCCGGAATTTTTTCGGTTCAGGCACAAGATCTTTTGCCTGCCTGCCCGCGGATGGACAAGGGTACGAAAGCCTGCAAGCCGATGCGTGAACCGGGGTCGCTGGGAGATACTGTTTCTGTGAAAGTTACTTTTCCCGTAGTCTTCAGAGGAGTGGGGAGAAATGAAATCATAGATAGCCTGGGAGTGTTGACTCCCATACTTGAGCGTTTACGGCTGGTGCAAAACGGAAGTTCGGAGGATACCGTACGTATTGTTCATATCGGTGACAGCCACATACGCGGACACATCTTTCCCCGTACTACCGGTGCCCGGCTGACAGAAACATTTGGAGCGGTGTCCTATACGGATATGGGAGTCAATGGAGCTACTTGCCTGACGTTTACTCATCCTGACCGTATTGCGGCTATTGCAGCCTTGAAACCCGAGCTGTTGGTTCTTTCGTTTGGAACGAATGAAAGTCATAACCGGAAGTACAATTCGAATGTGCATTACCGGCAGATGGAGGAACTGCTCGGATTGTTGCGCGACAGTTTGCCAAATGTGCCTATCTTGCTGACTACTCCTCCGGGATCTTACGAGAGTTTCCGTCAGCGTCGCCGGCGTCGTACTTATGCTGTCAATCCCCGTACGGTAACAGCAGTGAATACAATCCATGATTTTGCCCGCCGCCACAAGTTGGTGGTGTGGGATATGTACAATATCGTAGGCGGAAGCCTGCGTGCCTGCAAAAACTGGATAGATGCGGGACTGATGCGTCCGGATCATGTGCACTATCTTCCCGAAGGTTATACACTTCAGGGAGAATTATTATATGAAGCCATTATTAAAGCCTATAATGAGTATGTTTCCCATTGATATCGATTTTAGCCGCCTGTTGGAGGCCTTTAAATACAATCCGGATGCTCCGATGATATTCAGCAGTGGAATTTTCCTCTGGCTCTTCGCTGCGTTTATGGTGATCTATACACTGTTGCAGCACCGCAACACAGCGCGTATTTTATTTGTCGCTCTTTTCTCTTATTATTTTTATTATAAGAGTAGTGGTACTTATTTCTTCCTGCTCGCCATTGTCACCGTTACCGATTTTGTGATAGCCTGGCTGATGGATCGGACCGATGTCCGCTGGAAGCGTAAACTATGGGTAATACTTAGTGTATCGGTCAATTTAGGATTGCTCTGCTACTTCAAATACACTAATTTTCTTGGTGGTGTCATTGCTTCGCTGATGGGGGGAGAGTTCACCGCACTCGATATCTTTTTGCCTGTCGGCATCTCTTTCTTCACCTTCCAATCGTTAAGTTATACTATCGATGTTTACCGGAGAGAGATCAAGCCCCTTACCAGTTTACTGGACTATGCCTTTTATGTTTCTTTCTTTCCTCAGTTGGTGGCAGGCCCTATCGTGCGGGCACGCGATTTTATTCCGCAAATTCGTAAACCACTGTATGTGTCACAAGAGATGTTCGGTAGAGGCATTTTCCTGATTGTCGCCGGATTGTTCAAAAAAGCGGTTATTTCCGATTATATCAGTGTCAACTTTGTGGAGCGCATTTTTGACAATCCTACGCTTTATTCGGGAGTTGAGAATCTGATGGGACTTTATGGTTATGCCTTGCAGATTTATTGTGATTTTTCAGGATACAGTGATATGGCAATCGGTATCGCCCTTTTGCTTGGTTTTCATTTCAATCTGAATTTTAATTCTCCGTATAAGTCAGCCTCGATCACCGAGTTCTGGAGGCGTTGGCACATTTCGTTGTCGAGTTGGTTGCGCGATTATCTTTATATCTCCTTGGGGGGTAACCGACATGGAAAGTTTCGTCAGTATCTCAATCTGATTATTACCATGTTTCTCGGTGGATTGTGGCATGGGGCTTCCTGGAATTTTGTATTGTGGGGCACTTTTCATGGTGTGGCACTTGCTCTACACAAAGCGTGGATGTCTATCGCCGGAAGGAAGAAAGGGGAGACCAGTCACGGCATTCGGCGGGTATTGGGTGTCATTATTACCTTCCACTTTGTTTGTTTCTGCTGGATTTTCTTCCGTAACGCCGATTTTCATAATTCAATGGATATGTTGAACCAGATTTTTACCGCTTTTCGTCCCCAGCTTTTTCCGCAACTGATTGAGGGATATTGGCGGGTATTTGCACTGATGGCAGTCGGGTTTCTGCTTCATTTTGCTCCGGATAGTTGGGAAAATGCTGTTTGTCGTGGAGTTATCAAACTCCCTTTCCTTGGCAAGGCCCTTGTGATGGTGGCTATGATCTATCTGGTTATCCAAATGAAGAGTAGTGAAATTCAGCCGTTCATCTACTTCCAGTTCTGATACTTTTTGTATCGGTTGGGGCAAGGGAGAGAAAAAGAAACCGGAAACCTCCTCACGGAGCCTTCCGGTGCAACACTAAAAGTACCGGGCAGGCAGAGAACTAGGTAAAACTCCTGCCTGTGTGTTCCGGTATGTTTTCCCTAACCGATGCCGAGTGTTTTTCGTGCTTCGGCTTGTTGCTTTTCGTTTAGTTTGTTTTGATAGGCTTTATATAAATACTTTCCTACAGGGCTGCCGGCGTGTCTCACAATCTGTTCCAACACAAATCCCGCAAAAGCTTCTTTAATTTCTTTTATCTCTTTCCCGGTGAAATCCCGGTCTTTGAACCGGTCGATGGCTACCAAGGTCTGCATCATCTCTTCGTTCAGTCCGGTGCCTTCCACCAGTACGATGTCTCCTACTTTTGTGTTGATCTCTCCCGGTTCCAGAACTATGGGTAGAGTGATGGGGAACCGGTCGCTGTCAGTTTCCTGAATAAAGAGTTCCCTCACTTCAGGAGCATTTATTTTTCCATTGAACACAAAGCGTCCTTCACTGACCGTAGCGCTGTCATATCTCACTGTGCCTTTGACAGCATCTTGCAGATAGATGGTTCTGCCTTCCAGTTTCTCGTTGGTCACTATTCCTCTGAGGTGGTAAGTCCCTTCTTGGGGTGCATGGTTGCAGGCTCCCATTATGAGGACTATCAACAAAATTCCTGTGAGTTCTCTTTTCATCTTCTTCTTATCTATCCTATGGTTTAGAAAAAATCACCCCATACGTACCCGAAGGTAGAACGGGGTGATCTTTCGTAGTATTCTGGACTTATTTAAAATCTAAATCCTATTTTCAGGTTGGGCAGAGCAAACAAGTTGATGTTGTGATGTCCTACCTTATAGACGGGTGTTCCTTTCGGGATAATCTGAATCATGTCGTAGCGATAAGCTACCGGTTGAACTTCAAATCCCAGGATCAGTCCTTTGCTGAGGCTGTATTCGATACCCGCAACGGCTGCTGCGCGTAAACCGAATATCTGTCCGGCTTTGCTGTTGGGGATATAAACCTCCAGGGGAGTACCTGTGACGTCTCCATCGTCTACGACCGGACTATTGTCCTGTCCGCTCGGATCTTGACTCGGTTGTAAATTGGTATCATCTCCATCTGTGTCCATATCTTTATCATTTACCATGACTCCGGTATACGGAAGTGTGGTTTCTATTCTTCCCATTTGCCAGCCCAGCAGGCCACCTACATACAGATTGATGCGTTCGTTTTTTGTGTTGAAGTAATAGTTTGAGCCAATATTAACCGACCAGTTGTTTTTGATTCTGCCTTCCATATATTGAAGAGCCGGAATCTGCATATCGGTAACCGTCTTGTCTCCCTCGATATAATCCTTTTTGGGGGTTACACCGATGTTCATGCTGAACATCAGATTAACATCCCAACGGTCTGTCAGGAAGTATTTTCCCTGTATACCGATGATATTGACCAAATTATTAGAATTCAAATCTCCCAGTTGAAGGTAAGTAGCCGGATCGGATGACTGGTGTCCGGATGTATTGCCTAATCCTACATTCGGAAAGCTATAGTTTTGTCCGTTCCAGTAGGTAGGCAACAGATAGTTCTCCGTATTGTTGTTGAACATCTGCGAACTACCCAGTATCATGGATACTTGCCACTGACCTTTTTTAGGAGCAAACGACGCATCATCGCTGCTGCTGTATTGCTGCGCCATCACAGGCGCAACAGTACATACAGACAGAAGGATTATGCATAGTTTCTTTATCATATATATTCTTCTTTAATTTTTTATTATTCAGCTGCGTAAGCGTCCAAGAGTTTCTTCAGGGTTGCGTTCAAGCCATCCACTGCTGCTTGCATTTCGTCTACTGTTCTTTGAGCCTTTTCGATATTTTGTTTAAGCAGGTCAAGATACTGTTCATTGCCTTCGTTATTGGTATATCCGAATTTCTCAAACAAAGCAATTTTGTTGTCAATAGTTTCTACAGCGCTCTTCGCTTTGGTAATAATTCCTTCTTGATATTCAAGTAAACTTTTCAAGGTCTTGCTATTTTCGCTTACCTTATAGGTATGGCTGTCGGCATCATAATACGTATAGTAGAAGTATCCATCTTCCATAGCTCTTCCAACAAGGGCAATTTCGGCTTCAATCTTGGAATACTCAGTTACGACATTACCCAAAAGTGGTTTTTGTTCGTTAGAAGTATAGTAGTCTTTGTAAGGGTTACCTTCAGAGAAAATATTGTTTTTACGTTCTGACTTATCGCCTTTAATCAGGTAGCAAGCCAATTCTGCCTGCCACAATGCGGCGTTTTCATCTTTGATCTGTGCTTCCAGTTTTTCTATGTTTTCGTTGATAGCTTCCACTTCTGCAAGTACAGGATCTGCTTCTGCCTTGATCTTGGCATACAAAGCCTGCCATTTGTCGAGGTTAGCCAGATAGTTAGATTCCTGGGCTAAATTGGAGTATTTAATGAATGAACCTGAATTTTCGTCGGGATCTTCAATCAACTGAGAAACATTTTTGGGCATATCATATTTATTTGCTGATACTTCTTTAGGTTCGATGCTTTTTTCAAGATTAAGCGTTGAACCACCGAACAGTGCTTGATTAGCCTCCAAGAAGGCAGAGAGTGTGCTACCTTCAGCTTTAGCATTGAATGATGTTGCAAGAATTTCATTGCCGATTAATGAACTTATATCGTCACTTACTGCAGTTGCAATTGCTTCATTGAAAGTAGCCAGATTAGCGTCAGTTAAAGCGTCTTTATAATTAGTAGCGAATTCTACGTTAAGACCGTCTACCGCTTTTCTCTTTTCAAGGTATCCCAATATGGAGGTACGCAGTGTGTTGGCTGTTTCCAACTTCTTGTCTTCAGCTTTTAAGCTGTTATAAGTTGTGATCTCTTTCTTAATCGCTTGATAAGTGTTGGCTCCTTTATAGTTATTATAAGCCTTCAGTGCTCCTACATAAGCAACGTATGCGTCGATCCATGTGATAGAATCAGCTTTGAACTGGGCGTAAGCCGGTTTCTTATCAATTTCTAAACGCTTAAGTTCATTTTCAAATTTAGTTTTGTATGCATCCAGTAATTTTCCGCTGGCATCGAACGCTTCGCTATTCTCTCCTTGATAATATGCCTTTATAGCATTGGCGATGGTTCCTATTTTAGTTGCTTTTTCATTGAGGCTAAGATCTTTAACCACTACATCTTTCTTCATGGTGTATTGGTATTTCAGCAGTTCTGCATCCCAAGCATCCTCAACAAAGATTTTATCAAGATCTTCAACGAGTGCGTCTTCATCCTCTTCGACTGACAATGCGCTGTATAATCCGCTCACCAAAGCAGGATCTACATCTGCCTTAGCCAAAGTATAAGCAGAGGATTGGGCGTCCAGCTTTATCTTTTCTTCAATAATTTGTTGATTAATAGGGAAGATCGGTTTTCTCATTTCTTCGATTTTGGTATAGGCTTCGTCTTCTTTAGCGTCAAGAGCCTGCAAATCGGTTTTATAGCCTTTCAGCTTATCTGCGAGAACTTTGCTGTCTGTACCTGTTGCGTCCAGTGCTTTGTATTCTTCCAATAAACTTTGCTGGATTTCCAGTGTTTTAGTGGCGTGCGTTTTATCCAACTGCAGTTCTTCCAGATAATATTTGTTTTGAGATAAGTAATTAATTTCTTCAACTTCGGCTTTCATCAGGGTTGCTTTTGCTTCAGATAGATCGTCCAATGCCCCCGAAGCTTTGTATCTTGTTTCTGCTCCTTCTTGTGAATAATAATAGCCTACTAACAAATTTCGATATTCCTTGATTTTTGCTGTATACACATCATCCTTCATTGTCAGCAAAGCCACTTCGATATCCATCAAGGCTTTTTTGTTGTTATACTCAGCTTGTGCAGTAAGTGTCTGTAGATCGAACATCCTTGCTTTGAACTCTTCAGTTCTCTTTTGAGCTTCAGCTTCCCAATAAGCTTTTTGTTCTGCAGTTTTAGCTTGTTCTACTTCTAAACTGCATTTTTTCAGTTCCAAATCAACCTGATCTTTCTCAAGCTCAACCTTTTCCCGTTCTACCTTGACCAATTGGATTTCAGCCAGTGCACTTTCATAGGCGGCTTTTGCCTTAATGAATTCTGCTTTCGCACCGCGAAGTTGTTCGATTCCTGCCGGTTCATCGTTATCGATACATCCGGTGAATGTTGTAGTTGCCCCTCCCACTAAGAGCGCAGCTACGAGATAAGTCCATTTTCTCATACCTCTGTTTTTAAGTGTTAATAAAAAAAATGTTATGTAAGTAAATCAATGTTTCTCTCTTGCCAATTCCGGCTTTGCCTCTATCTGTAGAATACCTCTATCTACCATTACTTTATAGGTAACAGTAAATGAATCGTTTGGAACGTAAGAAGCGTCTTGTAGGGGAATTTAGGATTGGAAAAGTGAACCTTATACATAATAAGGTATAATAAAAGAGTGACTCTTTGCTTCCACAATAAGCAAGGAGGGGAAGAAGTATGCAATTCTCCGAGACAATTTCACAATAAACCGGAGTTTGTGGAAATCATGTTCTATCTATGAAGGAATTTTTTTTCTCTTTGCCTTGAAAAAAAATGTTTCTTAATTTGCTTTTCTGTGAAAAAAGGTATATGTTTGCCAAACACTTACAAAAGAGTTACCTATAAAGTAACAGAGCTGTTAATCAGTAATTTAATTTGGTATATGCCTCTCTCGCATATTTAATTATGCTCATATTTGTTTCATCTAATTTCTTAATATTGAAAGGCTTCAAATAGGTCTCCGTCACTTTAATGGAGGAGTGTCCCATTGCTTCACTGATAATCCCCGGATGCACTTCCAGGTAATAGGCAAGTGTTGCCCATGTATGGCGTGCGGTGTACGAACTGATATTGCTGTTGAATCCAAGTAGATTCGCCAACTTTGCCAATTGATAATTGAATGTCCGTAATGCTTGCTGATATACTCTATAATTATCTTGACTTTTCTCGTTTTCTTCCAATATCGGAAATAGGTAAGTAGCGTCCGGATCTGTATTCTTCCATTCGTTGATGATATCCATGGCTTCTTTCGGCACAGTGACGGTGAGTGGACTGCCTGTTTTGTGACGGTGATAAGTGAGTGTATTTCCATCTAAGTCAGTTTTTTGCAGATAAGCCAGATCTACAAACGGAAGACCTCGCAATAGGAACATCAATACGAACAATTGATGGGTACGTCGCAAGATTTCAGTCTGTTTCCGGGTAGACTGTGTATTGAGCAATCGCCCCATGTCTTCCGGTCTCAGTGCTCGTTTGATGTCTGTTCGAGTGCCGGTGTATACCTTTTTGAAGAGTCTGGGCATGTATGGTGCCAACTTTCGGTCTACAGCCCGATTATAAACTGCCCGCAGGACTCGCATATAGGTCGATACTGTATTCCAACTATTCCCTCGGCTTCTCAAGAAGTACTCAAAGCACTTCAGTAGTTCCGGTTTTATCTGTCGGAAATAGATTTCTTCTTTTCCCAGAAAAGTAATGAATGCATTTTTACTCGCTTGATAAATGTGGGCTGTTCCCAGTGCATTGCCCGTTTTTAGATTTTCGATCATGGTATCCATGAATCGGGTAAAGTTCTTCTCTTTCATACGTAAGTGTTGTTTGGTTCCTAGTTTTTTCTTTGGAACAAGATAGGAATTTTTGTCGGAGGAAGAAAATGGAGTAGGGGATATGCGGCAATATTATCGCTATCCTTTCCTCTCTCTTCCTTTCTTTCTTGCTCTCTCTTTTTCAAATCCGTATCTCTTTTTTTGATGTTTTTCTTCTGAACCGTTTCCTTGTCTGGCAAAAATCGGCTCCACAGCCCCCTGTACGCTCACTTTATTTGGTTTAAAACCAGCTCACCTTTTGTTTTAAAGGTACCGCCCCCTCTGGTTTCCACTTCCCGCAGCATTTTTGAAAATCCCTTGCAACCATACTTACCCGAATCGCAACTATCCCTTTCCGTCCGCCTTGTATCCCTTTTTTCGATAAATAATTCTTCTCCTCTACATCTCCTTCATTTCCAATACTTTCCTGCCTTTATCCTCTTCCTTCTCCGTCGTTTGATTTAACGCTGTGTTAAATCAAGTCTTTTGTCTTCAAATAACAAACCTTTTAAATGTAAAAGCCTTGTTATTTCCGCTCTTAAAACAAATGTTCCCTCAATCGCATTAACAATGTTAACGCCAAAAGCCGCTGGATTTCCGATTTCCTCCCTCAATCTTGTCGCAACCGGAGAGTACTGAAAAGACTGTATCCCGTGAAATCCTCCTCTTTTTTACAGATACTTTTGACAAGGATACAACCCTGCCAGCAACTTTTTATGTTTTCGCCTGATCCCTTACAAGTGCTTCTGGGAGTAATAAAATCCCTTGAATAAGTTTTGTTTTTCCGTCTGTCCGTATCCCCCTCTTCCCCTTTTTGTCCTCCTGGTCTTCCTTCCTTCTTTCTTCTTTTCCCTCTATATTATAATAATGTGTCCCCCTTTTCCTCTTTCCCTCCCTCTTCAAAAAACATGTTTAACAACAGCTCTATTCCTCAGTTACTTACAATAAAATTCACTTTTTATTCAAAAAAAGACCTTTAATAATTTGCCTTGTATTGGTAAATCGCGTACTTTTGCACCCGCTTTCCAAGAGAGGGAAAGCCTATTGAAATTGACATGTTGCAAAAGCGCTCGGATCCGCTTAAGAGATCTACCCGAAAAATATTTCCGAATTTATTTGGTTATATACTTAAAAAGTAGTTATCTTTGCCGTCCGATTCGCAAAGAAAAGGCAATTTCTTTTCTTGGTTCTTTTCCTATCTATAGGATAGTTTAAGATTTCCTTTCGAAAGAAACATTTTTAAAAAAAACTTCCAAAAACATTTGGTGTTTTAAAATAAACCTTTTACCTTTGCACCCGCTTTTGAAACGA
>ERZ773276.625-NODE-625-length-35880-cov-8.286895_pt1 | contig 35880 bp, 27 predicted proteins | sample MGYA00511386_ERZ773276 | MGnify/ENA primary metagenome ERZ773276 (study PRJEB29015, sample SAMEA2737778) | human gut metagenome | biome: human gut; feature: human-associated habitat; material: faeces | place: China | collected 2012 ...
AGCCGAAAACCGCCGAGGAGGCGCTCGCCCTGCACAAGGAGCTGCTGGAGCGGGAAAACGCGCTCCTGTCGGAAAATGCCGAACTCTGGGAGAAGGTGTTCATGGCGGCCGATAAGGGCATGACCATGCAGGAGGACGGCAAAAACTACGGCGACTTCCTGCTCAAGACCATCGAGGACGCCAAGGAAGAGTTCAGTGACGAGGAGTATGAGTGGCTGAAGGAGTCGGCCACGGAGATCAGTAATATTGAAAACAAGCTGACCGAGTTGGAAGAGAAGTATCCCGAGATCATGCAGAAATCCATGGACGGCGATATGAGTATGCCCGCGGGCAGCGACACGAGCACCCCTCCCGACGACGGCAGTATGCAGAAGTTCCCCGCCTTTGAGGGGAAAGACCTGGATGGCAACACGGTGAAGAGCGACGAGCTGTTCTCCGGCAACGCCGTCACCGTAGTGAATTTCTGGTTCACCACCTGCAATCCCTGCGTGGGAGAGCTTGCCGAGCTGGACGCGCTGAATAAGGAACTCGCGGAGAAGGGCGGCGCGCTCATCGGCGTCAACACCTTCACGCTGGACGGCGACGAGGCAGCGATTTCCGAGGCGAAGGACGTGCTGGCCAAGAAGGGCGCCACCTATCAGAATGTGTATTTTGACTCAGATGGTGAGGCGGGAAAGTTTACTACCAACATCTTTGCTTATCCCACCACCTATGTGGTTGACCGCAGCGGCAATATCGTGGGTGAGCCCATCGTAGGAGCCATCACGGAAAAGAAGCAGGCGGAGACGCTGCAAAAGCTCATCGAGCAGGCGCTCGCCGCCGATGTGGGCTGACCCGAGATTTAAAAAAGTGCCTGCTGCGCGCCATTGCATTGCCCTTGGCGCGCGAAGGGGCAGAGTGAGCCCCGCTTCCCCTGAAAGGAGGAAACGCGATGTATCGAAGCGTATTGGCCCTGCTTTTCGCCACGGCGCTGCTGCTGGGCGGCTGCGCTGCCGGGCAGCAGACTGTGCCGAAGGAAAAGAGCGGACAGGACGCAAACATGGACGGAGCGGCTTTTGACCGGCCCGATGAGGAGATCACTTATATGGATGCCACAGACAATGTCATCTATCTGGCGGGCGGCTGCTTCTGGGGCATGGAACAGCTGATGCAGTCCATCCCCGGCGTCATCGATGCCGAGAGCGGCTATGCCAACGGCACCTGCGAGGCGGATGCCGATTACAAGACCGTCTGCAAGGGAGAGACCGGCTTTCGGGAAACGGTGCGCGTGGAGTATGACCCCGAGCAGGTGAGCCTTGACGCGCTGCTGCTGGCCTACTTCTATGTCATCGACCCCACAGTGCAAAACCGGCAGGGCAACGACCGGGGCAGCCAGTACCAGACCGGCGTTTACTTCACCAACGAAAGTGCAAGAGAAACAGTGAAGCGCATCGCGGAGATCGAGCGCGGCCGCAGTGAGAAATTCTTTGTGGAGATCGGCCCGCTCAAGAACTACTATCCCGCCGAGGAATACCACCAGAACTACCTCGAAAAGAATCCGAACGGCTACTGCCACATCCCGCGCGCGGAGATGGAGCTCTTCTCAAAACTGCGCATTGACCCGGGCGACTATCAGAAGCCCGCGGCGGAGTCCATCCGGGACAAGCTGACGGCGGAGCAGTACCGCGTCACGCAGGAGAGCGGCACGGAGCGCGCCTTCACGGGTGAGTTCTGGGACAAGTTTGAAAAGGGCATCTATGTGGATGTCGTCACCGGTGAGCCGCTCTTTTCCTCCACGGATAAGTACGAGAGCGGCTGCGGCTGGCCGGCTTTCACAAAGCCCATCGAGGGCCCTGCCGTAGTGGAAAAAGAGGATCTGAGCCACGGAATGCGCCGCACGGAGGTCAGAAGCCGCGCCGGCGACTCCCATCTGGGCCATGTGTTCACTGGCGACCCGGAGTCGCCCAACGGCGTGCGCTACTGCATCAACAGCGCAGCCCTGCGCTTCGTCCCCTATGAAAAAATGGAGGCCGAGGGCTACGGATACCTGCTGTACCTGTTTGAAAAATAGGACGCAAGCGGTCGGCAGTCCTCATGCAAGGAACTATCAGCACATCACAGCATATCGGACTGCCCGGTGGCAGTCCGATATGCTGTGAATGGAATTTTCCGGCACTCTCAATGAGACGATTTCGAAATGGAGAAGCGCATGTATCTTTTTCAAATAAGCAACTACGATGATCCTGCTGTGGACAGAGAAACCGCAGAGCTGCTGCACCAGCGTTTGGAAGCTGAGAGCCGGCGGCGCTGCCCCGCTATGTGGAATGCGATAGACCGCATCAGAACTCACGCCGCGAAAGGCCCGGGGCGCGAAAAGCGGACGGTGCGCTGCCGTATTTATGGCGTGTTCCTGCTGGCTTTGGGCCTTTTGACGCTGATCCTTGGCATGATGCCGCCAAGAACCACCGATGTGATCATTGTGGGCGGAGCCGTGATCATTGCAGGCCTGCTGGAGTTTGCCCTTGCTCGCGGAAGAACACCGCCGCGCATACCGGCATCCTGCAAAAAGGAGGCGCGAAAAGCGCTGGAGCTGCGGCGGGCCGTTGATTGGGAAAAGCTCAAAACCACCATCCGCTTCGAGGATGCTGGCATAACGATCTGCGTGGAGGAGAACGAAGAACATCTCCCGTACACACGGATAAAGAGCGCCTTTGAATCATTGCATTTGTGGCTTGTGGTCTGCGACGATGAATGCGCGCTGCTGCTCCAGAAAAAGGACCTGAGGGCCGGGAACGCAGACAGCTTCCTCTCTGACATCATTTCAAAAATGAACACAGGAACAGATGCATCCGGCTGAACACGGCAGCTATGTGACGTTACCAGTCCGTTTGTCCCAGTGGGACTTCAACTATGGTCCAGCTATCGACGGAAGCATACAATTGAGCGATTTCCAGAAGGATGATCGGAGGCAGATGAATAAGCGAGGGATAGCCTTTATAGTGGTAGATATCAGGGCTGTTGTCAGCAAAATGTAGGAACAAGAGGCCAACCGGCACGCAACAAACATGCGAGTTGAAGCAGCATTTTACATCCGCCTAAGAAAGATCCAGTAGGCATTCGGCCGCTGAGAACACACCACCTGATACCTCCCCCTGTTCAGAGCTTCTGAACAGCCATCCATGTCGAAAGCGGAGAGACTGCGATACAGCAATCTCTCCGCTTTTCTGTCGTGATCTCCTGCTTTGAGCGGAGAGGCCGAACCTGCACGACAATGAAAAAACATGGCTCCAAGCCGGGACAGGCGGTTCTTATGAGGTATCCTCACATCTGCGGCACTGTCGACGCTGTCCAAAGGCATCCCACACTCATCCCTCTAAGTACGGGCATCGGATGCCCTGACTTTTTGCGGTCTTTTGAGGATATGCCTCCCCCGCCCACCACCACTACTCAAGCATAAAAGCGCTGGTATCCTCTAAGTTTTTCCCTTTAGACGAAAGAATAAAGCAAGTATGAGCAGGGATGGGTTAAAACAGGTGCTGCGCAGGAGGGAGGACGAACTGAAATCGTCCTCCCTCAGTTCGTAGATCAAAAGGTTTTGCAACTTAGCTGCACTTGGCTAAAAGTGGTGCACGGGAAAAGAAAAACGAAATGTGGATCACATGATTTTCAATGGCCAAAAACGGCAAAAAGATTCGATCACTTTTGGAGAGTCTCATTAAAATGCCCATTGAATAACTGTTTGTACAATGCTATAATTCAATTCTATGCGTCAATAAAAACAGTGGGTTTGAGACTTTCTTCACACCCCATAAAGGGAGAGACGATCTATCATGGACATCAAAGGAGATTGGAAAAAGCGGGCCGTCAGCGGATTGATGGTGCTGACAATGGCACTGAGTTTGCTGCCAACTTCTATTCTGGCGGCCGATACGCGCAGCGTTACGGACAACGCCATCAAAAACGGCAGCTTTGAGGAGCCTGCGTTTCACGACAAGAATTCGCCGCAGTGGCCTGCAAACAATGTTCCTGACTGGGATACAACGGCATCCGACAAACTGATCGAGTTCGGATCGAGCTGGAACGGCATCGATGCGCCCCAGCTTACAGGCAACAACAAGACTATTCCAGATGGATCTCAGTTTGCGGAGCTGAACGCCGACGAAGAGAGCACGCTTTATCAGTATGCCACGACGGTCGGCGGCAATGTGTATGAGTGGGGCCTTTCTCATCGCGGCCGCGAGGGCGATGACCAGATGGCGCTCATCATCGGCCCGAAGCAGGACGTTGACCCGGACAAGCCAAGCAAGAGTGGCAGGGACCAGTTCATGCGCATGACGGACTGGGTGCGCCTGCACGAATCAAACCTGAAAGTAGACATTCCGCGAACGGGCTGTACGCAGAAGATCACGGTCTACTCGAAAAAGTTTGCCGAAAACGGCGGATTCCAGAATGATATCGGTGATGCGTTCAGCGCTTCGCCGTCTGACGTGTACACGGAGAAATGGAATGTCTGGATCATCGGCACGAATAACAACGCCTGGGGCAATTACGGCACGAAGAGCTCGGACTATGCGGAGGGGAATCTCGCGTACAGCTGCCGATACGCCGTGCCGGACGGGCAGTCGGAGACCGTCTTTGCCTTCTGCTCCTATTCTGCGGCGACGAGTAATAAGACGCTCGGCAATCTGATCGACAATATTCATTTCAGCCTTTATCAGACCATCACGGCGGCGGCCACGGCGGGGGGATCGGGCTTTATCGGCGTTCCGACCGGCAACGTAAGCGAGTATTACCCGATCGGCAGCAGCATGTCAGAGCTGGTAGTGGCTAACGGCAGCACCATCAAGGTGAAGGCGGTCGAACCGGAAAACGGCGATGTTCAGTTTGTCGGCGCGTATGTCACGCGCCAGACGAAGAACGGGCTGGAGAAGAAGTTTATTCCCGCAGAGGAATGGACGAGAGATGGCAGCACCTATACTTATGTGCACCCTGTGGAGGAACCGGCGGATATCGTGCTGGTGTTCATCAAGCCGCCCACGGTCGTGTACGACGCCAACGGCGGCCAGAAATATGTTCATACTGAGGGTGCGGCGGAGCCGACGGATACCGTCTCCTTTGCTACGGGGCAGACAGAATATACCTCGCACGCGGCGCATGCGCCTGCGGGCTGTGATGATACGTGGCAGTTTCAGGGCTGGCTGCTGGCGCGCAGCGAAACGCTTCTGCCCGCTGAACATACCGTGACCTATGATAAGGATAAGGATATGCTGACTTTTACCGGTAACGGTTCAGAAAGCGGCAGTGCAAAGGGCGGCGCGACGCTCATCGCCCAGTGGAAGTGGCGTCAGCGCTTCGTCACAGCCTCGCGCGTGAAGGATAAGGACGGTACGGTGAGCGCTGATATCCAGGAGAATACGGCGTGCGGCAGCATTACAGTAAAGAGCGACGGAGCGGCTGTTAAAACAGAAACGACTGAAGCGGTCACCGACTACTATTCTCAGGCCAACGAGAAGATCACGGCGACTGCGGCGGCCAACGATGGTTACCGCTTTGTCGGCTGGTATCAGCAGCTGGACGGCGATACCTACCAGTTCGTCAGCAATCAGGCAACATATACTTATACGGCAAAGGCTGAGGGCGTGCAGACGATCTACGCCCGCTTTGCCCCCACGCATACGGTGACGTATCAGTGGACAAGCGAAGAAGGGAAATGCCCGCTGAACGCGCCGGAGCCTCCGGCTGCCGGTACCGTGATCGACGGCGGCAGCTACCTGATCGATCAGACCTACACCAAGGACTATGCCATCGACGGAACAGCCACGATAAATGGCAGAACCGTTCCGGGCAAGTGGAAATTTACCGGCTGGTGCGATGAAAATAAAAATATCCGCGAAATGGAACTGATCACTGTAACAGGTAATCGCACACTGACCGGCTATTGGACGTTTGAGCCTGAGGCAGAACATTCGCTGTCCTATCAGTTCGCGGACAGCGGGAGCTGGAGCCCGAGCGGCAGCTTCACGCAGACGGAAAACTACTACCGCGGCGAGAGTGTCACGGCGGCGAGCGAGCCGACATACACGCAGGGTGAGCTTTACGTCAATTCGGAGCTGACCCTCAAGGGCACGTGGACATTTGGCGGCTGGCAGCGCAGCGACACGGGGGAAATTATTGGAGCAAACGACAAGTTTGAGATGCCCGGAGATAATCTGACGCTGACCGGCCAGTGGAGCTTTACACCGTATACGTATACGGTGTCATATAATATTGGAAATAGCGAAGGTACGGTACCTGAGCCGCACAACAGTTACGATTATTCTGCGCTTGCGGGTAAGATTGGTTGTGTGAAAGCGAGCGGTATTCCGTTCGGCGCATCGATTACGCTGCGCAAGTTCACCGGTAAGGCGCCGGAGGGAACCTATTTTGCCGGTTGGAGCATTGAAAACCCGACAGGTGATAATTTAGACGCCATTCAGACGCAGGCCCCCGGCGATTCCGTCGGATACAGAAAACTTAGAATCACGGCAGACAAGCAGGTAGTAACGCTCTACGCCGTCTATAAGAGCGAAGACGTGGCAACGGTGGACTTTGCCGTCAACAATTCGAACTGGGGCTTTGTCGACGTATCGAGCGGAAGCTTTACCGTGGCGGGTGATACGGTCAGTGGGGCTAATATCTGTTCGATGGCAACAGCCAGAGCGGGCTATCACTTTGTCGGATGGCGCGAAGAGGGCGGGGAAACAACGATCGAAAGCAGCGCCAACTTGACCGTTACTGCGGCGATGATGAAGAATAAGCTGCAAGTGGGCACTCCACTTAGGGTGTATTATGTTGCGGTGTTTGCCCCAAACAGCTTTACAATCAAATATGATGCGAACTGTCCTGCGGGAGAGGCGACGGGCACGATGTACGATCAGACCTTTACCGGACAGGAAACGCAGAAAAATCTTGCCGTCAATCAGTTCGGACGTTCCGGATATGCCTTTACCGGCTGGGCAACCAAGAGTGATGGCACCGAAGATACCTACAGTGACGGCGCGGCCTTCACAAAACCGGTCGAAAACGGGGCGTCGATCACCCTCTACGCCCAGTGGAAAAAACTGACCGATGTGACCATCTTCTACACACCGGAGCCGACTTCGCTCGGTACGGTTAAACTGAATGGCGCTGCTACGGAAGAAAATGATATCACTGTGCAGGAAGGCACGGTCTATGAGAAGCTCAATCCCGAGACCGGCGTGGCGGTCGGCGCAACGGCCGTGCCGGAAGAAGGCAGTGTGTTTGTCGGCTGGTACGACGCGCAGGATACCGGGCGGAATACCCCTTTGGCGACCAAACTCCTCTATACGCCGGGGAAAGATCAGACGTCCGGACGCTACCAAGACGGCAGCTATGTGGCGCTGTTCCGACAGAAGCAGTATGTGCTGCACTATGACGCCAACGGCGGCACGGGCACGATGGAGGACCAGACCTTCTCGCACGGCGACGCGCAGCCGCTGACGGAATGCGCTTTTGCACGCGACGGTTACAGCTTTGTGGGCTGGGCGAAGGATGCTGCTGCGCAGCAGGCAGATTACAGCGATCAGGTAAGCCTGTTTTTTGAAACGGCGTTCCCAGAGGGAACAAAGGAAGCGACGCTCTATGCCGTGTGGAAAGAGAATATGGTCACGCTCAACTATGCGAGCAGCGATGAATCGCTCGGCACGGTGACTGTCGGGTCGGAGACCATCAGGGCTGCAACCGGCACACCCGCCGGTTCGACCGCGCAGCCGAAGAGCGGCGCGCAGTTTGACGGCTGGTACAGCGCCGGCGGCACGCAGCTTTCAACTGAGCTCACGTTCGTTCCGAAGAAGGCGGACGGCGCTGTCTGGCAGGGAACGACCTATTACGCGCGTTTCAGCGCGCAGCGCAGACCCTCGACCCCGTCTACGCCCGCAAAGCCGGACGAGACAAAGCCGACGCTCGCACCCATCCCGGAAATGCTCAACGGCGAGGATCATTACGCCTACTTGCTCGGTTACGAGGATGGCACCGTTCGCCCGAACGGAAGCATCAGCCGCGCCGAGGTGGCGACCGTGCTCTTCCGTCTGCTCAAGGACGATGTGCGCACGCAGAACCTGACGAAGGACAACGCTTACAGCGATGTGTCGGATACTGCGTGGTACGCCGCGGCAGTGTCCACGCTCTCGAAGATGGGCGTCATCAGCGGCTATCCCGACGGCACGTTCCGCCCGAACGCACCCATCACGCGCGCGGAATTCGCCGCGATGATCGCACGCTTTGACGAGACTGCCAAGTCGGCCGACACGCCGTTCACCGATATTTCCGGCCACTGGGCCGAGAATGCGATCGGCAAGGCTTACGGCAACGGCTGGATTAAGGGAAGCAGCAAAACGGTGTTCTGTCCGGAAAGCAACCTCACCCGCGCCGAGACAGCGACGCTTCTGAACCGCGTACTGCACCGTTTGCCGGAGAAGGAGAGCGACCTGCTCGCAAACCAGATCGTCTGGCCGGACAATCCGGAGACCTTCTGGGGCTATCTTGCGATCCAGGAGGCGACGAACTCGCACGAGTACGAGCGCAAGGCGGACGGCGTTCACGAAACGCAGACCGCCAAGCGTGAGAACCGCGACTGGTCGAAGGAATTTGAGCAGTAAGCATATAGACCGCCATCTCAGGGAGCTACTGCACCCCGAGATGGCGGCCTTCTGTTATTGCGGCATATAGCATTCTTCCGGAACTCTCACGGGTAGCAGCTTTTCAGCCCGTGCTTTATCTGTTTCGCTCAGACCCGGCGCATTTCGCAGAACCCAAACCAAGTCCGAGACGTTCAGCGCAGATCTGTTCGAGTATGAGTTCATGTATGCCCCGATGGGCGATGGCGGCGTTTACGAATATGTCGAGCCGTGGTACGGCTTTGCGGTCAAAAAGGAGAGTGACGCGCAGGACTACACCAAGCATGGCTCATGTCTCGCGTGGATGATTTGGAAATGTCTCGCAATATAATTATGCATACAGGGGGGCTTCCTGCAGACGAAATTGACCGGATTGAAAGTATCGTCAGAGATTTGTTGAGACGGATAGGCTAATATATTGGAATACTGATTGTTTCCGTCCGATACTCTTTTTTATTCTTTTGATTTGATGAAATCTTATAATTCTACTTGAGCCAAAAATCGGCAAGTTTCTGTAGAAACTTGCCGATTTTTAATTTTATTCGGTTGTTTCCTCGCGCAGCGAGTCTTTGAACAAGCTGCTCATATAATCGCTTCGTCCATAGAGAACGCGGTCAATGTAGACATCGCAACCTTGCACATGGTAAAACACCATATAATTGCCGCTGACAAGAAAACGATAGTCAGTTCCTACATCTGCAATAGAGGATAACGGGGTTCCCATTTCTGCAAATTTTTTCAACGGGTCAACCGCGTTCATAATGTGATCTATCACGCGCTCCGCAGCAGAACGATTCTGAAGTTCCAATACGATGTAATCTCAAATATCATCCAAATCGCGACGGGACTCGGGTGAATAATGAATTTTATTCTTCATTCGCGCTTGCGCGGAAGTGCGCTCTCATATCGTCCAGTGTCAGCCAGCCTTCCGTTTCGCCGGAGTGGCGGCCTTTTGCAAGCTCATTCATCAGGCGGATGGTCGCCTGTGTTCTCTCATAGTCCTGCATATCCACGATAGCGTACCGCCCGCGCCCGTTTTTCGTCAAAAAGACAGGAGCGCCCACAGTCACATCATGCAGTACCTCGCTGTAATTTCGCAGGTCAGAAATGGGTTTAATGTTCGGCATTATCTATCAGCTCCTTTCAAACATAGTATATCCCATTTTGCTGTAAAATTCAACAGCAAGTTTGCAGCGTACATTTATAGAAATGCGCGCTGCCTATGTATTTAGAATAAATACCTCATGCCGACTGCCAGCAAACCGTTGATATATCTGCGTTTTCTGAAATCCTATAATTACACTCGGACCAGCAAAAATACTTGAAAGCGTATGATTTCAAGGCTTTTTACAACTTCTGAGAGCGAAATGCGTAGTGCGAAAATGCGTGAAAATTCCAAAAGCGCACAAAAAAGCGCACAACTGTGAAAATAGCGCGTGAAAGTCATTGATACGCCAGAAATGAAAGGGTGCGTTTCAATGGCGAACATTCGAGAAAACAAGAAAAACGGCAAGGTTATTTCTTTCCGCTTCACCGTCTGTTTAGAGCGCGATGTGCGCGGCAAGCAAATCAGAAAATACACAACTTGGACAGCGCCCGCCGACTTGACGCCAGCAAAGGCGAGAAAAGCGGCGGAACGTGCGGCGGATCCACCTGACGCTCTACAAAACGGAGGGACAGAGCTTCCACATTCTTTTCCGCGAAAAGATCATGGCGGGGCTCGCCGGATACGTAGAAGACGGAAGGCTCAGCGCCGAGGGCATCGAGTGCGCCTGCGCCGGGCTTCTTGCAAACGCTGGCGATCGACCGCATCAGCGTGTTTGCCACCGCGTCGCTGCGCAATATATCCAACACGGAGCAGGCATTGTCCGTCATCCACGCGGCCACCGGCTACTTCGAGGAGGTTATCTCCGGCGAGGAGGAAGCGCTCTTCGGCTACGCGGGCGCGATGCAGGAGCTTCGCCTGAGCGGCGCGTTTCTGGATATCGGCGGAGCCAGCACGGAGATCGTCACATTTGACGGCGGAACGCCTGTGAACTTTGCCAGCTTCCCCATTGGCTCGCTGAGTCTGTACCGCCGTTGTGTCAAGAAAATACTGCCGGGGGAGGGTTCGCTCAAGCGCCTTCGGCAGGAAATTTCGCAGACGATCGATCTCAGCGAGGACGCAATCGTATTGCACCCGCTCCTGATCGGCGTCGGCGGTACGGCGCGCGCCGCGCTCAAGCTGGCACAGCACTATCCGCATTTGACAACCCATCCGTTGCCTCTGCCAGTTCGTTGAGGTCGGAGAGGGTTTCGTACTCCATATCCAACAGGACATCCACCTCGTTGGGAAGCTGGCTGTCCTCCAGCCGCAGGCGGACATCGGCGGGATCTGTGATGCCCCCGCGAAGGAGGGCGCGGTCGATCTCCTCCTGGACCATGGGGAGGAACAGCCATGTGATATGCTCCGTATCCTCTGGTTCGGCTTTAGAGGTCACCTCAACGGTGATGGCGTTCGGCTCGTAGTAATAGCAGGGGAAGAAACGGCCATCGTAGACCTGTTCCAGCTTCATGCCGTTGTCGTAAACCACGCCGTAGGGGGTGATCGTGCCGCTGCCGCTTTCAATGAGCTGCCGTGCGGTTCCCTTGCCGTCCAGTTTGTTCAGCTCATCCACACTTGCGCTGCCGCCGTGCAGGTTCATGTAATGGTCGCGGCCGATGGCGGCGAGGTCGGAAAAGTCGGTAATGACTGTGGCCTGTTGGCAGCAGAAGGTCAGGTTGATGAGATCCTTCAGCTCGAATAGCTCCAGCTTGTGGGCCATCGCCTGAAACTGTGCGGCCTCGCCGGTGTCGAAGCTGTCCAGCCGCTTGGCAAGATAGTTCAGCTCCTCCACATTGACCGTGAGCATCTCCGTGCGTTTGAGGGCAGCATAGAAGCTGTCAATCTTTTCCACCTTGCAGTCCGCCTTGACCGCGTCGCCGATTTCCAGCGCCTCCAACAAGTCCATGCAGTATGTGTATTGGTCACGGGGAATGGGGAATGGAATCGTTGCCACACCGTATTTCGGGTGGCCGGGATTACTCAGAACTGCGCTCATCATGATCGTTGTCCTCCTTTTTCTCGTTGAGCTCGTTCATTCGGCTCCGCAGGCAGGTCCCGTCCGCACCCCAGCAGAGAAAGCCATGGCGAGGGTAAGGGCAGCCGTCACATTCCGTGGAGCGGCTGCAAACAGGCGCTGGCAGCGGCTCCTGCTGAAAGCCGGGGAAGTGCGGAAGAATGAGTTTGAAGTGGATCGTGCCGTAAATTTCCACCATCTTTTCCTCCTCGTAAAATAAAAAATGCCGGACATTTCTGTCCGGCCTGCGTGGATGCTTATTTCATTGTCATGCCGCTCTGTTCCGGCGCATCCCGCTGCCGCGGCACATTCGGGGGCAGCAGTCCGCTGATCTGGTCCATCAGCTCCGCCAGTTCCTGATCCCGTCCAAACGAAAGGCTTTCATCCTGTTCACGGACAAACCTTAGCGCGCGGTAGATCTCCGCAAGCTGCTCCGGCTCAAAAAGGGCGTCTTTTGGAACAAGATTTCCGCGGACGGTGAAGTCCCGCTTGGCGGCATCGTAGTCCTCCTGAAAATAATGTCCGTGATGGACGCCCTCTCGGTCGAAGTCCCACTCCCAGGTCACAAACTGGACACCGCACTCGGTGGGGTGGCCCGCCAGCACCGCACTGCCGAAGTCTGCGAGGACGCGGTAGTCACCGTGCAATCCGCTGGCTTTGAGCCGCGGCGCGTTTTCCAGAATCGCCATGTATTCCGAAGTCATTTTAGCGGTGTCGATTACGCTTTGCAGCGCATCCTGCGCCCGGACGCTGTCCACGTTCTCCTGCCGGTACAACACGCTGCCCTTGCCGGAAACGCGGCAGAGGTGCCCTTTTTCCCAGCGGACGGGCAGGTGGTGATCTTCAATCGGTTCCACCGTAAAACCGTTCTGCCGCAGCCGAATGGCGGTTTCTTCAAGGAAACGGAGCTGCGCGGTTTCGCTCTGATCGTTCATTGTGAAGTCCTCCTCGTAAGCAAAAAATAAGCCGGAGCATCCTAAAAATGCTCCGGCCGGTTGACGGATTAAGTTGTGAAATGAAAAAGGGCGCCTATTTGATGGCTTCGACGAAACCAACAAACAGACGCCTGAAAGATCGTATGAAATTTTGAGGAAAAATCGCTCTATTCTGCGCCCGCAAAAAGGGCGCTTCTCAGGATATTGCCTTTGAATCTGTGAAAGGGGGAGTTCGAATCCCTTCAAACCGTGGGGAACTCCGAAAATATCCATTGGAAAAATGGTGAAATTTTAGAAATACAAAAAGCCATACCCCTTGGTACTCTAAGCGTTTCGCTTAAAATATCCAGATTGGTGTGGCTTTTTGGTACGCCGTGAGGGATTCGAACCCCCGGCCTTCTGGTCCGTAGGTTGTCTCAAGGGAAAATCGGAGCCGTTTCGGCTCCGATCTGTGCTTTTTACCACCATTCGTTCGGCGGATTTTCCATTGTTTCCGTCCAGCCCTGCCCGTTCCAATTCCATTCTGGGTCAAAACTGGGTCAGACCGAATGGGTGAATACTTCATGCTGGTAACGACGCAAGCAATATACGGAAAGGCACAGACATAGTGCTTCGGAAAGAATGGGTGTATACCACAGGTAATCACCGCCGAGTATCGCTGCAATTGTCAGCAGTACAGCACTTTGCAAAATCAACCCACGACCAGTCGAGATGCCCAGCGCAGAGGCAGGGCGCTCAAGTGCTGTCATAAACCCACTGATCACCACGTTAAAGCCGACAACCAGGAAAGAGATGCTGTACCGACGAAAAGCATTGATGGAGTATTCAATCAGCTCTGCGCTTGCTTGAGAGAGATACACTTTCACAATTTGCGGTGCAAATATCTGCAACCCAATAACGATGATTGGGGCAGCAATACATACGGTTGTCAAGCCATAGCGCAGTAGTGTTTGACACTGCGTGTGCTCATTTTTTCCATAATGATAGCTTACAAGCGGCTGAGAACCCTGCGAGACACCAATCATCACATTGATAACCAGCGTGTTGACATAGGCGATAACTGTGTAGGTTACGACGCCGTCTGTACCGATACAGCGAAGAACTGTACGGTTAAAAAGAAATATCATCAGACCCGTACAAAGCTCCGTCACGCCATCAGCAAGACCGATGGGGATAAGACGTTTATAAAGCCCAAAGTCAAGTTGGAATTTCCGCAGACGAAATGTGCATTTTTTGCTGAAAAAATGGATTAGATAAAGTACACAGGTAACAAGCTGAGAAATACCCGTGGCGGCGGCTGCGCCCCAAACGCCCAAGTTCAGCCAAAAAATGGCAACATAGTCCAGAACACAATTCGTCAGGCAGCCCGTGACCACAGTGAGAAATGCATAGCGCGGATAACCATCTGTTTTTACAAGAACCTCTAAATTGTAAGAAATCAGATAGCACACGCTGAACGGCGCAAGACCGGAAAGATACTCTTTAACATAACCGAGGGTAATGTCGTCGGCACCAAGGAGAATGGCAAATGGCTCAAGGAAGAAAAGAACCAGTATGGTAACGATCACGCCAATTATAAGTAGCGTTACAAAATTCTGTGAAAACAGAAGATCGGCTTCGCGCTGTTTTTTTTGGGCGAGATAAATCGCAATCAGCGTCGAAGTACCCACGGCGAAGAGAATTGCGATAGAGAAGAGCGCATTTGTAAAGGGTACGGCAATGTTGACAGCGCTCATGGCATATTCATTGACACCGATTGAAACCATCAGTCCGTCCACCATGGAGTAGAGGGAGAACACCATCAGCGAAGCGACGGTGGCTAAAACAAATCGGATAAAGTCATGTTTTAGACTTTTTCCTGAGAGTAACAAATTAACACTTCCATTCTTAAATAAAAATACGAAACTTCTGTGAATACACCATTTAGGGTCAGAGGCAGCCCTATGATGTAAAAAAGGGTGCAGCAAAGTAAGCGTCCCAAGGGCGCCGATAAACACGGTTGTAGACCTAAGCGGCTAAAGAGTCCAAGGAAATTGAACTGGCAGGGACAAGGCCAAGAGAAACAAGCAGCTAGACCGCTTCTTTTGCGGAAGAAAGCGTCTGCTTTCTTTTCAGATCTTCCGGCATGTCGAACATCTTCAAATCACTCAGATTGAAAATCTCTCCGGTTGACAGCATGGCGTAGATGGCGGTCAGAATCATTCTGGCGATTGCAATGGTGGCACGCTTCTTTTCTCTACGTTTCATCAAACGCTCGAACTTAATGCGGTACCGTGCTTTGTAGTGTGCCTCTCTCAAACACATTATACAGAAAAACGGGAATTTTTGCGACTTCCGTTTTCATTCCTATTTGTGCCGGTGCCGCACTGGCATGGTAATTAGCATGATATTATTTTTTTGCTTTTCACAAAGCTTTTTTTGTGATATAGTTTACTCAATACAAATAATCTTAGTGTGCGGGAAATGATTATTACTTACAAAAAGGTGGAGTTGCATGGAAAACTTACTGAAAAGGCTGACAAAAATAAAAAATACTCTTCCCAAGAAGCAGGGAAAGCTCTGCGAATATATCATTGAAAATGGCAAGTCGGTTTACCTAATGCCGGTCAGTAATCTCGCTGATGCTGCGGGCGTGGGGCGAGCAACGGTAATCCGTTTGGTGGAGAGATTGGGCTTCTCGGCTTATTCCGAATTCAAAAAGGAACTCAATGCATCATACTATGTTGCCGCAGAGGAACATTATAATTCCAATCCTTTCTTCTGGGGGGATGATAAAGGAATTGATCCGCCAGATGAAAAGGATTCCATCAATGCCTGTTGCAACGAATCCATGCGAATGCTTCAGCAGGCAAGGAAAACGATTGACCGTGAACAGTTCAGTAAATTTGCAGATATTCTGCTTTCCGCACGGCGGGTTAACATACTGGGGTTACGTACCTCTGCACCGATTTCGCGCTATGCTTCATATATGCTCGGATACTTTCTTCCGGACATTCGAGACTTAAGTGAGAATGAGTCGCTTGCTTATGATCGGTTGATTAACGCACGCCAAGGGGAGATTGTTCTTCTGTTTGCATCAATGGCAGTAACAACAACATCGATAAAGCTTTCTAAACTCTGCCATGAACATGGTATTCCGCTTCTCGTTATCACAGATCGTGAAGATATGCCCGCACTCCCCTATGCAACAAGTCGACTCATTCTCCCGCACACGACCAGTACGCGGTCGACAATATTGCCGTTTATCATGGTACTTGAGGCTCTGGTCAATGAGATTGCAGCACGGATGGCGCCCTTGTCTGTTCAAAAGATGAATGAAGTCAACCGCTATATTATCGAAGAAGGAATTATTCTGAAGGACTGACTTTTTCTTCGACGGAAGCTCCGCTATAAGCGGAGCTTCCGTCGTTTGATGAGACTATTGAGATGAAGATAGAGGTATCTTACAGCTTGTAGGGCTCATCCCAGAGGTTGAGCTTGGTGCCAAGACCCATTTCAACGGCCTTGTTATACACCTCAGTACCCCAGGCGACGTCGGAGACAGGCATACCGCCCATGCAGAAGAGAATGCTCTCATCATGGCTCTGACGGCCAGGCGCCTTACCGGCGATGATGTCGCCGATGTTGGTCACATCGTCCCAGGTCATCAGGCCTTCGTCAATGTACTGGATCATGTAGCTGCTGATGATACCGACGTTTTCATGGAAGTCGCCCTCGCAGTTCTGGAATTCCTTCCAGAGCTGGTGCATGGCCTTGTTGTCAATGACCTTGCGGCAGGAGAGCATGAAGTCCTTGGGAACGCGCATCTCGGCGGGCAGGGAGAGCAGAACGCCGGGCTTGAGCCACTTATCATCGATAAAGGGCTTGGCAGCGCCGGAGGTCACGACGGTGACGATGTCGGCATCCTTGACGGCGGACTCGATGCTGTCGCAGATCTGAGTCTCCATGCCGGGAAATGTGCGGTTGACATAATCAACAAGGTTCTGCGCGGCAGCGGGGAAGAGATCATAGATCTGTACGCGCTTGAGACCCGGGCAGGCATCCTTGATGGCGGCAAGGCAGGCGCGGTTAATCACGCCGCAGCCAACGACGGCAACGATCTCGGAATCGGGATTGGCAAGATAACGGACGCCAACGCCGGGAACGGCGCCGGTGCGCATGGAGCTGATCAGGTTGCCGGACATGTAGGCCTTCGGCGCGCCGGTATCAGGATCGTTGAGCGTGACCATCAGGATGGAGCGGGGCAGGCCCTTCTTCAGGTTTTCGTGATTGGAGCCGTACCACTTGCAGCCGGCCATGTTGAAGCGGCCGCCGATGTATGCGGGCATAGCCATGAAGCGGCGGTCGGGACCGGCGACAGGCATGTTGGGGAACGGAGAGGTGAGCGGCGGGACGATCTCGATGCCGTGGGAGTTGTGGTTGACATCGCCCATCAGATAGTCGCCCTGACCGAGCAGACCGAACATCTCCTCCATCGTGTCGATGCAGTGATGCATATCGGTCACGCCAGCCTTGACCACATCGTCCTGGCTGAGGTACAGAAAATCGATCTTGGTATTCATGGATGTATCCTTCTTTCTTGAGTTTTCAATATGTAAATAGAATGTGTTTCAATCGTAAAGAGGTCAATCGATGCGCCTGTCGTGGATCGCGCCGCGCTGATCAAGCGGGATCTTATACCACCACTTGAACGCTTTCGAGACAGCGATGGAAGCGATCACAACGGCGAGCATGCCGAGGCCGAACCACAGTCCCTTGCCGGACATCATCATATAGGGGCCGACAGACCAGGCGAAAAGCTCGTTGAGCGTCTGGATGGACTCGGCGAAGCCGGTATCAGGCAGCGTCGCAGATTCGCCGTTGGGGTCAACAATGCGCAGGAGCAGCATACCGATGGCGAAAACGCCAGTGGAGTAGCCGTAAACAAAGATGGAACGCTCAAACCAGCTGTCCTTGTTCATGCGCGGGCCGAAGTAGTAGACGGTCAGGAAGACGATCATACCGCCGAGAGCGAGCATGATGACCAGAGGCACCGCGTACTCAATGACGACGGAAAGCTTGATCTTGGCAACGCCGAAGAAGACGATGAAGTCTGTGCAGCAGGCAGAGATGCGGTCCGTGATGCGGAAGTCGATGTATTCCTCCATACCGCTCTTTTTAAGCAGCGGGGAGAGTGCCAGCGCGATCAGAAAGCCAATGGCATATTCCGGCAGGAACACGCCAGTCTTGCCGCCGAACCAGTCGCAGAACCAGATGCCGAGGACTGTGGGGATGAGCATGATGGCGAAGTGCCAGCAAAGCGGGTCAAGGGAAATGGGAGAGATGGTGTTGGTACCGAAGATCTCGCGGTTTTCACGCTTGACCATACCGGTGCGCAGGTCGTCAGAGATGTTTTTGATGTCGTGAACATACTGGGTGTAGCCCTTTTTTGTGGCCCACTTGATGAAAGCAAGGCCGCCGAACACGCCGGCAAGGATACCGGCCGTTGCGAAGGTCATTGCAATGTCGCTGGCTTCGGGGAAACCGAGCTTGGCAAACGTTGCGCCGACAGCCGCGGCCGTTCCGTGACCGCCCATGAAGCCGGCTGCCATCAGCAGACCGAAGCCGTCGTTAACGCCCATGTTGACCTTGGAAAGGACCAGACAGCAGAGAATGACGGGAAGGCTGAACTGCAGCGCCCAGGTTCCCAGTTTATAGAAGAAGTAGCTGCCAATGCGCTCGCCGGAGGCCTTGGTAAACTTGATACCGGGAAGGCCGACAGCGACAAAGGACATGACGACCAGCGTCCAGGTGTAGTCGCCGGAATAATCGGAGAAGTTGAGAACGCCTAAGACCTGATTGCCGAGGATCAGGGCGATCAGACCTGCCAGGAGAGAAGCGGGGATAAAGAAAGACTGAAGAAATTTGATCTTTGCGCGGAGCATCTGGCTGACCAGAATCAATGCGCCGGCAATCGCAAAATCGGTAAGAATTGCAACCATGTTTTTCCTCCCTCAAGATATTCGGAACAAATCGTCCTGTATATCGCGAATAACAGGTCCGCTCCATAAGAAAAAGATAGCATTTTTGATGATAACAGTCAATATCGTTCCATATTTTGAAAAAAATGCACAGTTTTGTCGATTGATTATGTTCAAATTGAAATGAGAAATTGTGTCATCATGCCTTGATTGGTCGAAATGTTCCGATATGATATGAAGTGTTCCGTTTTAGGAGGGCGGCAATGAGTTCATCAAGCAGCAGCCATCCCAAACCAACCGGTGTAAATCATTTGAGAAAAAATCACAAAGAGATCAATTAGATGTTTTTCATTGCAAATGTACTTCCCTCTGTCCGCATTGAGGCTGCCATGAAAACGCAAACAGTCACTAAGTGCCTTTGCTTAAAGTATCCCCCATTTGCCTGTATCGACTGAAACGCAGCCGGAAAAACCGGGGCCTTCGATAGAGACTGATGCTCCCGTGGTGGAAGAACCTGCTCAGATGCCGACGCTGATGCTCAGCATTGACGGTACGCCGGTAACCGTTCTATGGGAAGACAACGAGACCGTCAGCGAGTTGTTTACGGCGGTGCAAAACGGCGCGATCGAAGTTTCTGCTTCGCGCTACGGTGGCTTTGAGCAGGTCGGCAGTCTGCCACAGAGCTTTTCAAGAAACGATGTCCAGACAACGACGCAGCCGGGAGATATCGTTTTATATTCCGGTAATCAGCTTGTCATATTCTTCGGCTCTAATTCGTGGAGCTATACGCGACTGGGCCATGTCAATGGTATGTCATCGGAGGGACTGTCAGATTTGTTGAACAAGAACGTGGTTATGATCGAACTCAGTGCAGAGTAGTCATGCCGTGATTCGCTGTATGCAATTCTTATCGGAGAGCCAGATGTGACCCGTTTTCAGATATGAAAGCGAATGTGAGGCAAACTCATCGGATCTTCCTGCATCTGAAAAGAAAAGGAAATCATGTTTTCCATTGCTGGAATCAATGAAGGCTACCCAACCTCAGAAAACGGCAAGTTAGCCGCTTTGACAAGCGGGGGCCGGGAGTTTCGGCAACACGCAAAGCACGCCGAGGGTAGTGATACCACCCCCGTCTCGCACGTTCAGAAAGTACTGCGCACAGAGCATACAAGCCGTAATTTCAGCAGAAGCAAAAAAGATCACGCAGCCCAGCGGGGCCGCGACGCCTCGGAACAGCGACGCGCATGAGCGCATCGCTGTTCCGCAGGCTTTCTGCGTTCTTCGGGAGCACACCCGACCAAGGCCTAAAAGCGGCAAAGTTTGCCGTTCTGACACCCGGCCGCGCAGGGTTTCCGAACCGCGCAAAACGCTCCGAGGGTAGTAATAGCGCCCCCATCCGAAATGCCCCCTGTTTCGCCGTGTAAGCGCGTGTGTGCGATTCTTTGAGCGAAGCCGAGTGTGTACTCGATTTCAGGAGCGAAAGCAAACGTGAGCCATTTGTGGGAGAAGTTGAAAAATGCGATGAGGAACGGTTTGAAACAGCGTTGTGACGGTAACTTTTTGGCGATATTCGTGGGAACGCTTTTGGACGAAAAATCGAACTTTACAGGAGGTTTTTTCGAGTGGTGAAGGCCGTTCGATTTTAGCACAAGATAAAAGGCCGCAGTCGCTCATGCGTGCGGCCCGCCCACAAAGCCCCACAGTGCGGGGCTTTCCGAGGTTTTGAAACCGCAGTCGTTTTACACGATTAAACAGAAAAAACGCAGTCAACGGCGAATAAGATACCTCCGTAGTGCCTATAACAGCAGGCTTTTCGAGGTGACCCTTCCGCAGGCGGTTGAGGAATTCAACGTTTTCGACCACTCAAAAAAGTTCTTTTTGTGCAGCGGCGATTTTCGGAGGAAAACGTGTATATTTTGCGCCGCTGTAGTCAATGGAAAGGACTCCTTGACCGTTCCAAAATCGCACCGCTGAAACCAAAGAGAACGCCCCCGGCAGCGTAAAAATTGCGCCGCCATAGACAAAGATAGGGCAGCGAAGTTCCTCCAAACTCAAATGATAACTTTCTGATAACGATTCCGTTTTTCGGTAGCTTTGTTCCCTTGATTACGGTATTGTTCGTTGTCGAAAAGGAGGCTGATATCATGCCAAAAAGACGAGCGAACGGGGAAGGGAACATCCGCAAACGAAAGGACGGTCGATGGGAGGGCCGGTACACAGTCGGTCACGATCCAGAAACTGGCAAGGCCATCATCAAAAATGTCCTCGGCAAGACGCAAACGGAAGTGAAAGAGAAACTCAAGAGAGCCATCGAGGAAAACGTCGGCATCGACTACGGACGGGCCAAGACCTACACCGTGGGAAGTTGGCTGGAAGTGTGGATGGAGAACTACGCCAAGATGAAACTCCGTCCATCGACCTTCAAAACCTCGCAAGGCTTTCTGAAAAACCACATCAAGCCGCAGATCGGCGGCATCCCGCTGGCAGACCTGACTTCTCTGGACTTACAGCAGTTCTACAAACACCTGTTGGACGGTGGGCGAGTAGACCGCATCGAGGCCAAGAAAAAGCCGAAAGGTTTGGCACCGAAAACCGTGCGAAACATCCATCAGATGATCGGCTCGGCGTACAACCTCGCCATCGAGCAGAAGTTGGTAACCCGCAACCCAACGCAGGGCTGTGCGTTGCCGAAAGTCGAGCACAAGGAGATGAAAACGCTGACCGCCGACCAACTCAGCGCCTTCTTCCGGGAGGCCAGAGACAGCGGCGTGTACGAGCTCTACTACCTCGACCTCGCCACGGGATTGCGGCGCGGCGAACTGCTGGGTCTAAAGTGGGCGGACGTTGACCTCGAACACAACGCAGTCAAGGTGCAGCGGGCCATTTCCCGGCAGAACGGCAAAGTGGTCGAGGCTCCGCTGAAAACGAAAAACGCCTACCGCACACTGCCCCTGTCGGCAGACGCGATAGATGTTCTGAAAATGCAGAAATGCAAAGTTGGGAACAGCGAATGGGTATTCCCCTCGCCCACCGGAGGACCCATGTCGCCGGACAGCGTCCTGCACATGCTACAAAGAGTCCTAAAGAGAGCGGGGCTGCCCCGCATCCGATTCCATGACCTACGCCACACCTTCGCGACCATGGCGCTCCAGAACGGCGTGGATGTAAAAACGGTGTCCTCCATGCTGGGCCACTACTCGGCGGGCTTCACGCTGGACACCTACGCCCACGTTACCACCGATGCGCAGCTCAAAGCCGCCCAGACCATGGGGAGTATCCTATCCCGTGCAGTATAGACCTTTCCGTTGTCCGCTCCCGTTGGGGTCAGCGTTTGGGTCAGGAAAAAGCAACATCCGAAAATGACAACTTATGAAAAGCAAAAGTTCTCGAAATCAGATGATTTCGAGAACTTTTGGTACGCCGTGAGGGATTCGAACCCCCGGCCTTCTGGTCCGTAGCCAGACGCTCTATCCAGCTGAGCTAACGGCGCATGTCCCGTACCGGACAACGGTGTTATACTACCACAGCTTTCTGAGAAATGCAATAGGAAATTTCAAATTTTTAGAAAAAATTTTTGAACCCTTCGAAACAATAGGTTTGACAGGGAAATGCAACGCGAGTACAATAATTATGATTTTGATTTTCTTGCAAGGAGCAATACTATGGAAAACACATTCAAAGGCAGCAAAAATTACGTCGCGAGCCCGGAGCTGATGAACGCGGTGAACATCGCCATGGCGCTCAAAAAGCCGCTTCTCATCAAGGGCGAGCCGGGCACGGGCAAAACGATGCTCGCCGAGGCGGTGGCCGAGGCACTGGGCAAAAAGCTTATCATCTGGAGTGTCAAGTCCACAACGAAGGCGCAGGACGGCCTGTACGTCTACGACGTGGTGCAGCGTCTGTACGACAGCCAGTTCGGCTCGGCAGGCGTGGACGATATCGCAAAGTATATCAAGCTCGGCAAGCTCGGCGAGGCGTTTTCCGCCGACGAGCAGGTCGTGCTGCTGATCGACGAGGTCGACAAAGCAGACCTCGAGTTCCCAAACGACCTTCTTTGGGAGCTCGACAAGATGGAATTCTACATTCCCGAGACGAAGGAGACCGTCAAGGCCAAGCACCGTCCCATCGTCATCATCACCTCGAATGCGGAAAAGGAACTGCCCGACGCGTTCCTGCGCCGCTGCATCTTCCATTATATCGAATTCCCCAACCAGCAGCAGATGGAGAAGATCATCCGCGTCCACTTCGACCATGTCGACGAGGCGCTTTTGATGCAGGCAATGCAGGCATTCTATTATATCCGCTCGATCGACTCGGTGGAGAAAAAGCCCTCGACGTCCGAGCTTGTCGACTGGATCCGCGCGCTCGAGCTTGCCGGCGTGGATGTCTCGAAGATTTCGAGCGAGATTCCGTTTATCGGTGTGCTCCTGAAAAAGGACAAGGATATCTCCACGGTGCAGCGCCGCCTGAGAAGATAACACGCTATGTTTACTGGATTTTTCTATCTTCTGCGCGCGCACGGGTTTCACGTCAGCCTGAATGAGTGGATGACGCTCATTGAGGGATTGATGATGGACTTGCAGCACGATTCGCTCACGGGCTTTTACGAGCTCTGCCGCGCGGTGCTCGTCAAGTCTGAGGCGGATTACGATAAGTTCGACCAGATATTCCTCGAATACTTCGACGGCGTGCCGTATCAGGACGAGCTTCCCGAAGAGCTGATGGACTGGCTCAACAATCCCGCCGCCGCGATGGAGGAGTTCCGCAAGTTCCTGCGCACGCAGGGCTATCAGGAAAAGACCGTCGAAGAAATCCTCAAGATGTTTGAAGAGCGGCTAAAGGAGCAGACCGAGGAGCACAACGGCGGCTCGTACTGGGTCGGCACAAACGGCTATTCGAACTTCGGCAACAGCGGCCACAGCCCGCAGGGCATCCGCGTTGGCGGGCAGAGCATTTACCGCCGTGCGTTTCAGGTGGCGGGGGAGCGCAAGTTCCGCGATTTCCGCAAGGACAATGTGCTCGACATCCGCCAGTTCCAGATGGCGTTCCGCCTGCTGCGGCAATATTCCGCGCAGACGCAGGAGGCCAAAACGGAGTTCGACGTGGACGGAACGATCCGCGAGACCTGCGACAACGCGGGTACGCTGTCGATCTGCTACAAGCGCCCGCGCAAAAACACCGTCAAGGTACTGATGCTGATGGACTCCGGCGGCTCGATGGATTACTATGCGCGCCTCTGCTCCATGCTGTTCCAGGCGGCGCGGCAGTCGAATCATTTTAAGGAGCTGCACGTCTACTACTTCCACAACTGCATTTACTCCAACGTTTACTCCGACCCGCGGATGTACCGCGAGCACGCGGTGTCGACGGACTGGATCCTGCAGAATTTCGGTAGCGAGTACAAGGTCATCCTCGTCGGCGACGCGCTGATGGACATGTATGAGCTGACGGAAAAGCGCTACGACTTCCGCGCAGGCGAGGTGAAGTGGTCGGGCCTTGACCAGATCAAGCGTTTCCGCGACCATTACGATCACCTGATCTGGCTCAATCCCGAGGAGCCCCCGCGCTGGGGCGGCTACTGGGGCGAAAGCTATGGCCACATCGCCAAAGTCGTGGACATGTACCCTCTGACCGTCGACGGTCTGGAGCGCGGCATGAAAAAACTGCTTGTGAACCGGTAAAAACGCAGGAGGGCGGCGATACGCCGCCCTCTTTTCGCTTGCAGAGGAAACACTTGATTTTGACAGCCAAAGATACTATAATAATTTTCTAATTCCTTTATTTATGCTTTTGATGGATTGCGAGGATCATTTATGGACAAAGCGAAGAAAAACGACACGATCCATGCGGCGGCTGACCGCATGGCGGCGAACTACAAGAGCTCTCAGATCCCCATGTACGGCGACGCGCTGCGCATGCCGAACCGCAACGCGGTCATCGAGATCATCCGCGACTGTCAAAAGCTCATTTTCCCCGTTTACTACGGCGACCGCGACCTTTTGAAGCTGCCGCCCGAGCAGTACAGTGCACTTTTGATGGAGCACATCCACGAAAAGCTGACGCGCCAGATCACGCTGACGATGCCGGAGTGCGACGAAAACTGCGAAGTGGCCTATGAGATCAGCACAGCGTTCATCGAGCGCATCCCCGCCATTCAGGAGCTGCTGCTCAAGGATCTGTCCGCAAATTTTGAGGGCGACCCCGCGGCTTACAGCAAGGAGGAAGTGCTGCTCTCGTATCCCGGCATGTTTGCCATCTTCATCTACCGCATCGCGCACGAGCTGTATGAGAACAAGGTCGCGATGATCCCGCGCATGATGTCCGAGTACGCGCACTCCCAGACCGGTATCGACATCAACCCCGGTGCGAAGATCGGCGAATACTTCTTCATCGACCACGGCACGGGCGTCGTCGTCGGCGAGACGACGATCATCGGCGACAACGTCAAGCTCTATCAGGGCGCGACGCTTGGCGCGCTCTCGCCCGCGGGCATGGCGACGAACCCGAATGTGCGCCGCCACCCGAAAGTCGGCAACAATGTCGTCATCTACGCAAACTCCACGCTGCTCGGCGGTGCGACCGAGATCGGCGACAATGTTGTCGTCGGCGGCAACGCGTTCCTGACGTCTTCAGTAGAACCCGATACGATCGTGAGCGTCAAGAATCCGGAGATGACGTTCCGCGGCAAGCGGCATAAGGAAGAATGATCCTGGCGGAGGGGGCGCACGTCCGCCTGCGGACGATGCGGCGGGAGAACCTGGACGAATTATATGCTCTGCTCTCAGATGAAGCGGTGATGCGATGGCTGGAGCTGCCGTTCAGCCGCGCGCAGACGGAAGACTTTTTGGAGCGGGCAGGGCTCTCCGAGCCGCCGCTCGTATACGCCGCAGAAAACGCGGAGGGAGAATTCCTCGGCTACGCCATCTACCACGATTATGACGAGCACAGCCGCGAGATCGGCTGGGTGCTCAAGCCTGCCTTTTGGCACAAAGGCTGCGCGGACGAAATGACGGTCCTTCTGACCGCGCTTGCGCGGCGGGAGGGGAAGGACGCCGTGATCGAATGCGTCCCGGAACAGACGGCGAGCGCGCATATCGCGCGCAGGCACGGCTTTTCCTATGAGGGCCGCGTGGACGGCTGCGACATTTACCGCCTGCGCTGTGAAAAATAAGAACGAGGGCGCTTCCCAGTTCGGGAAGCGCCCTCGTTGTGTTATGCTGTGTACCGGCCGGTACGCACGGTGGGTGAGAGCCTCCTGCTCGATTTGAGGGGGGATCAGACCGTGGTGCCGAGGTCGTAGGCCTCACGCATTGTGGAGAAGGTGGCGGCAGCGCCGCGCTCGGAGAGGCCCTTGCCCCAGACGTAGCCCTTTTCGACCGCGCCGGGCAGGCACTCGAGCCAACTTCTGAAGCCCGCGAGCGCGCCGTCTCTCACAACGTCGCTGTCAGCGGCAGAGGTGAAGAGGAAGTAGAACTCCTTGTTGACATAACTCGGATGTGTGCTGTAGGTGCGGTCAAACACCATCTTGAGCTGGGCGTTGATGGAGTGGAAGTAGACCGGAGAAGCGAGCACGATGACGTCGGCTGCCTTGAGCGCGGGGAAGATCTCCTGCATGCCGTCGTTCTGCACGCACTTGCAGTCATGGCTGAGGCAGTAGTCGCAGGCGAGGCAGGGGTTGAGCTTCAGATCGGCGAGACGAATCTTCTGCGCTGCGTGACCGGCCACGAGCGCGCCGCGCAGGAACTCGTCGCAGAGAAGGTCAGAGTTGCTGCCCTGGCGCGGGCTGGAAGAGAATGAGCACATTTTTCATTGTGGAAACCTCCAGAGGGTATTTTGCCGGAATTTGCCGGAAAGTATTTCCCAAATTGTAGCGCGGCAAAAGGGGTTAGTCAACTTTAACAAAATGCCCTCGCATAGCGTTTGCACAGAGGATATGGACAAAAGCGCATCAAGACGCACAAAAGCCGGCAGGAGAGGAGACCTGCCGGCTTTCGCGCCTACATTGAGAAAAGAGAGAAAAGGATGATAACAAAATTAATAGAGGAGACTGCTTACAGCAGCATGACGCCCGCATCCTCGCAGGTCTTGCGCGTGGCTTCGTCCCACAGGGAGACCTGTACCTCGCCGATGTGCGCGGTGCCGATGAGCAGCATGCACAGGCGGCTCTGGCCGATGCCGCCGCCCATGGTCAGGGGCAACTCGCCATTCAGCAGCATCTTGTGGAAGGGGAGCGCGCGGCGGTCGTCGCAGCCGGCGATCGTCAGCTGGGAGTCGAGGGACTTGGGGTCGACGCGGATACCCATGGAAGAGATCTCGAACGCATGGCCGAGCACTTCGTTCCAGTAGAGGATATCGCCGTTGAGCTCCCAATCGTCATAGTCGGGGGCGCGGCCGTCGTGCTTGATGCCGGACTTTAAGATCTTGCCGATCTGCATCAGGAAGACGACGCCCTTCTTCTTGCAGATCTCATCCTCGCGCTGCTTGGGTGTCAGGTCGGGATAGAGGTCTTCGAGCTCCTGCGTGGTGATGAAGAAGACCTCACTGGGGAGCTTGGTGTGCAGGGAGGGGAAAGCGACATTCAGCGCGCTGCTCGTCTCGCTGACGGCGGAGACGATATCGCGCACGGTGCGCTTGAGATAAGCGACGTTGCGGTCCTCGGCGGAGATGACCTTTTCCCAGTCCCACTGGTCCACATAGATGGAGTGGAGGTTGTCGACCTCTTCGTCGCGGCGGATGGCGTTCATGTCGGTGAACAGGCCCTTGCCGACCTTGAAGTCGTAGCGCTTGAGCGCAAGACGCTTCCACTTGGCCAGCGAATGAACGACCTGAGCATTGGTGCCGACGTCGGGAATGTCAAAGGAGACGGGACGCTCGACGCCGTTGAGGTTGTCGTTCAGACCAGAATTTTCATCCACGAACAGCGGAGCAGAAACCCGGCGGAGATTGAGGGCATTGCTCAGATTGACCTGAAAATTGCTCTTGATGAATTCGATGGCGCGCTGCATTTCATAGACAGACAGCGGGGTGTGGTAGTCCTGCGGGATATAGACTTTGCTCATACCGGTTTCACTCCTTAAAAAAAGTATGCGCTAATTATAATCAGGCATATTAGGAAATTCAATAGTGAAATTTTAAGTAGTTGAGCTTGCAAAATGAGAAATTTTTGTCGACATGGTCAGCAATATGGAAAAACTTAATCCTTTTGCCCGTTGCAATCTGAAAGCACGCGTGATAGACTGCATAATGAGATAAAATGCAGATAGGAGGCTCTTTTGTGAGAACACTCTTGAAAGGCGCGGACATTCTGCTGCGCAAGGAAAACGGATATGAAACGCTGCACGGCGCCTATCTCGGCGTCGATGAGGCGAAGATCGACTATATCGGTGAGGAAAAACCCGAAAAGGCCTATGACCTTGAAAAGGACATGAGCGGCAGGCTCCTTGCCCCGGGACTCATCAACTGCCACAGCCATATCGCCATGACGCTGATGCGCGGCATCGGCAGCGGACTGCCTTTGCAGGACTGGCTCTTCAAGGCCATTTTCCCGATCGAGGACAAGCTCGTGCGCGAAGATATCGCCGCAGCGAGCCGCTTTGCCCTGATCGAGATGATCGCGGGCGGCACGACGAGCTTTTCCGATATGTACTTTTTCCCAGAGGAGACCGTCTGGGCGGTCGAAGAGGCAGGGATCAAGGCGAACCTGAACCGCTGTGTGCAGTGCTTTGACGAAAACCAGACCGTGGAGCAGAACACGCAGATCCCCGAATCGCTCGCGCTTTTTGAAAAGTACCACGGCGCGGCGGACGGGCGCATTCACATTGACTTTTCCATCCACGCGGAGTATACCTGCAAGAGCCATATCGTCAAGGCGTACAGTGACCTCTGCCGCGAAAAGGGCGGGCGCATGCACATCCACCTCGCCGAGACCGCGCGCGAGCAGCGCGAGTGCATCGAGCGCTACGGCAAAACGCCGACGGAGTGGTTCGAATCGCTCGGCACGTTCGATTCGCCCACAGCGGCGGCGCACTGCGTCGCGGTGACGGAGCGCGACATGGACATTCTGAAGGCCCACGGCGTCAGCGTCATCCACAACCCGACGTCGAACTTAAAGCTCGGCAGCGGCTTTGCCCCCATCCGCCAGATGATGGACAAGGGCATCAACGTGACGCTCGGCACCGACGGCACGGCCAGCAACAACAATTTAAATATGTTCGAGGAGATGCACCTCGCTGAGATCATGCACGACGGCTATCACAACGACCCGACGCTGATCTCCACGCAGGAGGTGCTCGATATGGCGACGGTCAACGGCGCAAAATTGCAGGGCCGCGACGACACCGGCGTGCTGGATGTCGGCAAAAAGGCTGACATCATTGCCATTGATCTGAGCAAGCCCCACCTCTATCCCAATTTCGACACGCCCGCGCTCCTGACCTGCTCGGCGCAGGCGGGCGACGTGTGCATGACGATGGTGGACGGCAATATTTTATATGAAAACGGTGAATTCAAGACGCTGGACGAGAACAAGGTGCGCGCCGACATGGAGCGTGCCGTTGAGCGCCTTTATAGAAAGTGAGAGAGAAGAAACATGGAGAGAGCGGACAAAGACCTCGCCTTTTTGCTGCGCTACGAGAATGTCGCGTGGTTTGAAGACGGCGAGGTGCGCATCTTAGACCGGCGCATTTACCCCGCAAAGGTCGAATTTGTCACCTGCCGCACACATCAGGAAGTCGCGCGGGCCATCACTGACATGGTGACGCAGAGCGCGGGCCCCTACACGGCGGCGCCGATGGGCATGGCGCTCGCGGCGTGGGAATGCCGCGGCAAATCGGCGGACGAGCAGATGGAATACCTCAAGAAAGCGGCTTACACCATTTCCCACGCGCGCCCCACGACGCAAAAGCGCATGACGCTTCTGTGCGACATCTGCCTGAAAGAGGCCGAGCGCGCGCTTTCAGCGGGGGAGAATGTGGCCGAGGCCATCAAGAATAAGACCATCGAGCTCAACAACGTGCGCTATAACAGAATGGCGAAGATCGGCTCGTACTTAGTCGATATGTTCCCCGACAACGGAACGGTGATGACGCACTGCTTCGCCGAGACCATCGTCGGCACGATGCTTCGTGAGTGCTGCAGCCGCGGCAAAAACATCCGGCTGTTCTGCCCCGAAACGCGCCCGTATTTTCAGGGCGCGCGCCTGACGGCGTCCGTCTGCCACGACATGGGCTTTGACGTGACGGTCATCTCCGACAATATGCCGGCGTTCGTCATGCAGAACGAAAAGGTCGACGTTTTCACCACCGCGGCGGACGCCATCTGCTGCGACGGCCATGTCGTCAATAAGGTCGGCACGTTCCAGAACGCCATCGTCGCCAAGTACATGGGCATCCCGTACTTTGTCACCGGCGCGCCCGATCAGGGACACGAGACGGTGGACAGCATTCACATCGAAATGCGCGACCCGAATTTCACGCTCCAAGCCATGGGCGTGCGCACGGCGATGGAGGGTGTGAAGGGCTACTATCCCGCCTTCGATATCACGCCGCCGCATCTCGTCTCGGGCGTCGTGACCGACCTTGGTATTTATTCTCCCTACGATCTGCACCGCTATTTTACGGACGGCAGCATCGGCAAGGACAATCTGGTGATCTGAATGGAACAAAATCTGGATATTCTTCGTCAGGAGATCGTGGACAAATCGCTTGAAGCGTTCCGTGAGGGCCTGTTTTCCGGCACGAGCGGCAACATGAGCTGCCGCGTCGCGCCCGATGAAATGCTCATCACGCCGACGTCCGTGCGCTATGACATGCTGCGCGCGCAGGACATCGTGCGCATGAAGCTCGACGGCACGGTGCTGGAGGGGAAGTTGCAGCCCTCGAGCGAGTGGCGCATGCACGCGGCGGTCTACAAGGCGTATGGCGAGACGAACGCCGTCTTCCACACGCATTCGCCCTATGCCACGGCGTTTGCCGTCGTGCGGAAGAGCATCCCCGCGGTGTTGATCGAATCGTGCATCTTTTTGGGCGGCGACATCCGCTGCGCGGACTACGCCGCGCCGGGGACCGAGAGTGTCGGCACGAACGCAATCCCCGCGCTCAAGGACCGCGGCGGCTGCACGCTCGCCAATCACGGCGTGCTCGCCGTGGGGAAGGACCTTGCGCAGGCATATCTGCGCGCGGAATACATCGAAGATGTCGCCAAGGTCTACACCTTTTCCAAGGTTCTCGGCACGCCGGTGGAGCTTGCCTCTCTTTAACGAGAAAAACAGTGCGGAGACCGCACAAGGAGAATACAAATGAAAAGCATACTGAAAAAGAACCGCATTCTGGCCGTCATTGCGCTGATCGGCCTGCTCGCTTCGCTCGTGCCGCTTATTTCGCGTGTGCAGGCGGAGAAGAGCAACAAGTATTATGACATCGTCCTCGACTACAACAGCATGCGCTCGATGGCGCGCCAATCCTCGCAGTCAGAGGACGAGTGGATCGATCTCTTCAAGTCGCTCGGCGTCGACAAGGTCGCGCTCAGCGAGGCGAGCGCCCTCAACCTTCACGATAACGCGGCCATCCCCGTCCACGCGATGACCGTGAAAAAGGCGGCGGAGAGCTACGGATGGGAAGATCAGTACCCCGCCGAGGTCGCGCAATGGCTGCGTGAGAGCACCGATGTGAGCGACGCGATCATCTGGACGGAGACCGCCGCGAGCTATGAGTGGATCCTGAACGCTTTCGAGGCCCGTTTTGAGGACTTTGAGGCCAAGACGTATTTGGAGGGTGAGCACGGCTTCATCTTCATCCAGCAGCAGAAAAACGGCATGAAGGGCGAAAAGCTGCTCGACCTGCGCCTCGGCATCTGGCCGGACACGGTGGAGCTGTTTGAGCGCCACGGCTACCAGATCATCCCGCGCTCTGTGACGGAAAAGAACATGAACGGCACGAAATTTGCCGAGGCCTATATCGAAGTGCTCAAGCACTTCAACGCGCCGTACTTTATGAACAACGGCGACGAGCTCGTCGGCTATGAGGATGACGAGAGCCTGGAGCTTCTGACGCAGTATCTCAACGAGAGCGGCGCGAGCGTTGCCATGATGGAGCAGAACGACCAGAGCCAGAACCTTGTCTGGCCCGGCGTTGAAGAACTGCTCGACAACACGGGCTATCGCGGTGTGCGCGTTTTCAACGAGTGGGCCTACATCCAGAACCGCTATCAGTACTGCGGCTACGAAGGCCCCGAGGAGATCACGAACACGTTCTTTAGAGCCATCGCCGAGCGTAATTGCAAGATCATCTTCCTCAAGATGATCTTAGAGCCGGATACCGATGTCAGCTGGGACGCTGACGAGAAGAAGTGGGTCTACATCACCGACCCTGCCGACTATGAGCAGATGCTCACGGACCTCGACGCGCGCTTGGAGCCTCTCGGCTACACGCACGCGACCGTGCCCGCGATGGAGCTGAAAGCGCCGTCCATGGCGCTCAAGGTGCTGCAGGGCATCGGCACGGCGGCGCTCATCGTGATCCTGCTTGATCTATTCTTCTTTATCGGCAAGCGCTGGCGCACGATCCTGTTTGCCGTCGGCGCGCTCGGCCTTGCCGGCCTCGCGGTGCTGAAGCCCTCGATGTTCCGCCTGATCCTTTCGATGTCCGGCGGTATCGTGATGCCGTCGATTGCCGCTGTCGGTCTGTGCCGCGTACTGCTCGAAAAGAGACGCAGCGAGCCGCAGATCAAGTTCGGCAAGCTGCTTGGCTTTACGCTTGGCACAGCCATCGCGACCATTCTGACGGCATTCTGCGGGTCGCTGCTCGCATCGTCTGCGCTCTCGCAGCTCTCGTATCTTCTCGAGATCGACCTGTACCGCGGCGTCAAGCTCATGCAGCTTATCCCCATCGCGCTCTTCATGCTCGCCTATCTTCTGGTCTACGCCTATGAGGAGACCGGCGCGCGCGAGGCCGTCCTCGCCCACGCGGGACAGCGCGGGGAGAAGAACCGCGTCAAGCGATTCAACGCCTATTTCGGCGAGCTGATGCAGACGCCGATGAAACTCGGCTGGTTCCTTGCGATCGTCGTCATCGCGGTGGCGGCGGTGTTCATGCTGCTGGTGTTCGCCTACTATATGTACCGCACCGGCAACTCGACCACGACGTCGGCAAGGGAGCTTGCGTTCCGCAACTTCCTGGAAAATGCGCTCATTGCCCGCCCGCGCACGAAGGAAATGATCATCGGCTGGCCGATGCTGATGCTTTTCATCTGGTCGCTGCGCCGCAGAATGAAGTTCCTGCCGATGATCTTCGGCACGGGCATGACCATCGGCCTTGTCAGCGTGGTCAACACGTTCCTGCACATCCGCACGCCGTTTTTGCTGAGCCTGCTGCGCACCGGCTGGGGCATCCTCTTCGGACTTCTCATCGGCACAGCCGTGGTCATTGTGGCGGAGCTCATTTACCGCCTTGTGCGCAGGATCTGCGGGGTGACGAATGGTTAACATTCTGATCTCGGGCTATTACGGCTTCGACAACATCGGCGACGAGTCCATCCTGCGCACGCTCGTCTCGTCGCTGCGCGAGCACATTCCCGACTGCTCGCTCACAGTGCTCTCGCACAATCCCGCCTCCACGCGCGAAAAGTACGGCGTCGAGGCGGTGGACCGCATGTCGCCGATGGCGATTTTACGCGCGGTGAAAAAGTGCGACATGCTCATTTCCGGCGGCGGCAGCCTTTTGCAGGATGTGACGAGCAGCAAGAGCTTACACTATTACCTCTCCATCATCCGCTGCGCGGAATTCTTCCATAAAAAGGTCTTCATCTATTCCCAGGGCATCGGCCCCATCGACCGCCCCGGCAACCGCCGCGCCGCGGCGGCGGCGCTCAAGCGGGCGGACGGTATCGTCGTGCGCGACGAGCGGTCTGCGGCGCTTTTGGAGGAAATCGGCATCGCGCGCGACAAGGTCGTCATCACGGCGGACCCCGTCATCCGCATGAAAAAGCCCGATGGCGATGTCGGCGCGGAGATCCTGCGAAAGGCAGGTGTCTCGCTGGATGGCCGTCTAACTGTCGGCTGGGCCATCCGTGAGCGGGACACAGACAGCCGCTTTGTCAAAGAGCTTTTGCGCTCCATCCAGATGATGAAGGACAAGTACAACGCGCAGTCCGTGCTCATCCCGTTCCACTATGAAGAGGACGGCGAGGTCTGCCGCCATATCGCGGCGCAGCTGCCCGATGACACGGCGGTGTGCCTGAATGAAAAGTACCTCTCCGAGGATATGCTCTCCATCATCGGCAACATGGATCTGCTCGTCGGTGTGCGCCTGCATTCGCTCATCTATGCCGCCATCATGGGCGTGCCGCTCATCGGCATTTCGTATGACCCCAAGTGCACGGCGTTTTTAAACTCCGTGGGGCTCGACAAGCTGAGCACGAAGGAGAACTTCACGGCGGAGCTCTTCCTGCCCGAGGCCGGGCGTGTGCTCGAAACGGGCAAGGAGCAGGTGCAGTGCGTCGAAGCGCATATGGCCAAGCTTTCGCGCAAGCTCGACACGAACGAGAAAATGATCTGCGCGATCATGGAGAAATCGAGGAAACATACCATGCAAGACCCTCAAAACAATACGGAAAAGAAGGATAAATCGGGCGTCCGCACGGCGGGCGCGATCAGCTTCGTCTTTCTGCTGACGCTGTTTGCCAAGCTCCTCGGCGTGGTGCGCGAAATGATGCAGGCCAATATCTTCGGCACCGGCATCGACGCGGACCTCTACACCGCGTCGTATAACTCGACGCTCTATCTCTTTACGACGATGTGCTACGCGCTGTGCATCGCGGCGGTGCCGATTTTGACGAAGGAATTTGCTGCCGACCGCAAGCGCGGCGAGAAAGCGGCCAACAACCTGTTGACCATCACGCTGCTCGGCTCGCTCGCGGCGGTCGTTTTGTGGCAGATCTTTGCCTCGACGCCGCTCGTCGGCACGATTTGGGATCTTGACGCAGCCGAGCTGCCGCGCCTTGCAAGCTATATCCGCATCATGACCTGCGCGCTGCCGGTCGTGGCGGCGGCGTATCTGAACGTCGCCATCTTCCAGGCGACCGACCACTATGAATTGCAGGGCAGCATGAGCATCCCGTACAATGCGTTTTTGTCGGTTTTCCTCGTGACACTAGGGGCGAAGTGGGGCATCAAGGGCGTCGTCATCGCGAGTTCGTGCGCGTGGCTCTTGCAGCTTGCCATGAGCATCCCGTATGCGAAGAAGGAACATTATGTCTACCGGCCGATGCTCGACCGCAAGGCGGACTACGTCGGCACCTACTTCAAGACCGCGCTCGTTACGGTGCTGACGACATCGATCTTCCTGTTCTGCTATCTCATCGACACGGCGACCGCCACGGCGCTCAACGACAGCGCCGTCAGCGCATTCTACTACGCCGACAAGCTCTTCACCCCGCTCACGACGAGCGTGCTCTACAGCATCAGCGCGGTCATGTTCCCGCGCTTTAACCGCGAGTTCACGAAGGAGGACTCGAAGGGCTATCTTGGCTACATCTGGAACGTGACGGAAAATACGCTGCTTTTCATCCTGCCGGTCTGCGCGATGATGTGCGCGTTCGGCACGGATATCATCCGCGTCATCTTTGAAAGCGGCAGCTTCACCGCTGAGTCGACCGAGATGACGGGCAGCATCTTTGCCCGTTACGCGCTCGGCATGAGCGCCTTCGCCGTGCTCGACCTTTTGAACAAGGCCTACTACGCGATGAAAAAGACGCTGGTGCCGCTGCTCATCAACCTCGGCGTGCTGGTGCTGAATCTCATTTTGAACCGCGTGTTCTACACCGATACCGGCGTCGCGCTGGCAACGTCGCTTGCGCTGACGATCGGCGCGATCGCGATGACGATCCAGCTCTTCCACGGGACGAAGATCGTGCGCCTGGTGCCGCTCCTCAAGGGCCTTGCCGCCACGGCAGCGATGGCGGTCGTCCTCTACGGCGGGCGTTCGCTTCTTGTCGCGGCGGATGACAGCAAGCTGATGCTCGTCGTCAAGTGCGGCCTGACGGGCGTTGTGGGGTGCGTTATTTACGTGCTGGTCAGCATGATTTTGAAGCAGAATATCATTGCTGATACGATTAAGAAGTTCAAAAAGTGATACTTTTTGGGATTTATCCCCACACCGTGTGGGGACGCGGCAAAGGGGGCCGTTCTCTCACGTGAGAGAATGGCCCCCTTAAACCCCCAAGAGAACGCGAGGGGAGG
>ERZ773276.627-NODE-627-length-35779-cov-8.591003_pt1 | contig 35779 bp, 30 predicted proteins | sample MGYA00511386_ERZ773276 | MGnify/ENA primary metagenome ERZ773276 (study PRJEB29015, sample SAMEA2737778) | human gut metagenome | biome: human gut; feature: human-associated habitat; material: faeces | place: China | collected 2012 ...
CATATGTATTTACAAATATATTTTGTATATAAGAACACTGATATTAATCGAATCAGAGAAATTCCTTTCTTCAAATTTTATAATTTTATCATGGAGGTATCATGTCAAAGGTAAAAGATTACATACAGCTACATTTAAATATTCTGTTGTTTTCACTGACAAGTGTTTTTTCCAAATTTGCTTCTATTCAATATAACAGGCATGGTCTGAGCAGTCCTCTGCTTTATCTTTTTTTATTTCTTAATCTTTATTTTGATTGATTTGACAGGTCCAGTAAGTGTCTTTCCGTTATACTCTCTGTAGGCTTTGACAGCTACCCAGTAAGTCTTTCCTGCCTTAAATGTTGTCTCTTCTGATACAGTGCACTTCTTGCCTGTTACTTCCGTAGCATATTTAAACTTACCGTTTTTGCTTGTCTTATAATATACTTCATATCCTGTTACTTTTGATGAATAGTTCCATGAAAGTACGACTTTCGCCTTTTTAGCTTTTTTCTTCTTTGTTACTTTTGCTTTAAGACTTGTAACAGCTTTAAGTTTTGGCATTACTGTCACACCCACTGAAACAGTCTTTGTGATGTCACCCTCTGTGTAGGATACTGCTGCATACTGCGTTCCTGTTTTATTTACATTTATATTTGAATAATCAACCTTGTAATCAGATGCAGCCAATGTTTTCTGCGTCTCATCAGAGTAGATTGCCTTTACATTAGAGAAATTAATTTTCTTAATCTTTTCTCCCTGTGTTATGACATTTGTTCCTGCCGAAAGACTGATACCGCGAAGTACAGTTGTCTCACTGTTCTCACCTACAATAAATGTTGCGGCTGCCTTGTCTGTGCCGTCTGTTATCTTAAGTGTATTATTTACTATTGTAAGATACTGTCCCGGCTTATAAACACTCTCAAATGAAACTCCATCCTCAGAGCCGTCAAGTGCCTTTACACTTCTGAATGTCTGTCTTTTTGCCATCTCATCAGTACCGGTTGAATCCTGGTTAAGTGTAACCTTGCCATTATCATTTACAGTAAGATAAAGTCCTGATTTATTTTCAGACTGGATTGACACATATGCAGGTTTTGTCTTGTCAGACTTACCGTCTGTGAGTACCCACTGTGCGTCTTTTACATCAGAATATCCCATAGCACCTACATAAACATTTTCATAAGGATAATCTGCATCATCAAACGAATTAAGGAAATTTTCATGTGCAAGAACGCCAGCACCCGCCTTTGTGTAAATTTTTGTAGTGCTTCCTGCTATGCCTGCTGTTGTCTCAGGTACTTCATCAATACTTCCGTCTTCATTAAACTTAAGTTCAGTTATGTTTGCAACTCTGCGGTATCCGTTTCCACCTGCAAGTGCACCATTGTGATAGATAAAATATGTCTTTCCTTTAAAATCTATAACTGCCATCTGGTTTGTGTTTGATGTGTCATTTGGTCTTGCGATTTCTTTTCCCTCTGACCACTCGCCATTTAATAAATCATCGGTGGTTGCATATGACATTCCCTCTCTCCATCCTGAAGCATAGAAGAGATAATACTTTCCATAGTAATTGCCATTTGCATCCTGTCTTCTGTAAAGCCATGGTGCTTCAGTATATGAAGTAGCTGATGTTTTCTGGATAACATCAGCAGTCTTTGTTGATGTGCCGCCTGTAATCTTTCCATCACCATTCTGGTCTTTTACCGAAATCATATCATCATTTAACTCACAGATATAATAATTTCCATTTCCCCATGCAAGATAACGGTGCTCCTCGCCCTTGTCATCTTTTTCAATCCATACTGTAGGATCGATGTCATTCCATGTGCTTGACTCAGTACCAAAATCAGTAACCTTACCGCTCACAACAGGCTTTCCTAAATCCTTAAACGGTCCTGTAGGACTGTCTGATACGGCAACACCGATAGACTGCTGTCCATTACCTGATGTCGCATCCCATGTGCAATAGTAGAAATAATATTTTCCATTGTGCTTAACAGTCTGAGCTGCCCAAGCCGATGTGCTTCCTGTTGCCCATGAAATATCTTTGGCACTCATTATCTCGCCCTCATATTTCCAATTAACAAGATCCTTTGTAGAATAGCAGATCCAGCCGTCAATATCATATACTTTATCGTTTACTTCCTGATCTGTTGACACATCATGTCCCGTATAAAGATAGACCGTATCTCCGTCTACCATAGCTGACGGGTCACCGCCATATGTAAGTTTGCCATTGTTGTCATATCCGCCTATAGGATTTGTGTACTGGCTCTTTGCCACTTCAACTTCACCCTCTCCGAGCGGTTCTTTAACTATACTGCTGCCTGATGTTACAGACACTTCCGTCTCAGATGCTTCTGCTTTGTCTGAACCTGAAAAACTGTTTACCGCAGGAACAGATGTAGCAACAAGGCTGAGTGCAAGTATGCTTGCAAATAATTTTGTCTTTCTCATACTGTGTTCTCCTCCCAAGAAATTTGTTATTTTATAATTTTTAGCAAAACAAAAATTATTTTATAATTTGTTTAATATTATATACAATTTATGCAAAACTTGCAATATAAAAGATGGATTTTTTTAGGTTTTTTATGCATTTTACATATTTTTGACACATTGCACAAATCGATAAAATTTTATCTACAATTCGTTTTTTCTGTCGAAAAGATTTTTCCCCAAAAGAATTTGCAAATTAATTTCATACGGGTATAATGAAACAAACAGAATAATTCATAAAACAGGCAGGTATCAATAAATGTATAAAATCAATTTCAACCAGCCGCTGCACATCCATTTCATCGGAATCGGCGGCATCAGCATGAGTGGTCTTGCTGAGATACTTTTAGAAGAACATTTTGCCATCTCAGGATCCGACGCAAAAGAATCCGAACTGACCAGACATTTAGAGCACATGGGTGCCCGTATTTTTTACGGTCAGAAGGCTGAAAATCTTACCGACGGCATTGATCTTATCGTCTACACCGCTGCCATCCGGGAAGACAATCCGGAATACGCGGCCGCAAAGGAGCGCAGCATCCCAATGTTAAGCCGCGCAGAACTGCTTGGTCAGATTATGGACAATTACAACAATTCCATCGCCGTTGCCGGTACCCACGGAAAGACGACGACCACATCCATGATCAGCCAGATTCTTCTCGCAGCAAAGGCTGATCCTACCATTTCCGTCGGCGGAATCTTAAAAGCCATTGAAGGAAATATAAAAGTAGGCAAGTCCGATATTTTTGTATCCGAAGCGTGTGAATATACCAACAGTTTTCTCCATTTTTATCCACGATACAGTGTTATTTTAAACGTGGAAGCGGAACACCTTGACTTCTTTAAAGATATTCAGGACATCCGCAATTCATTCCGAAAATTTGCAGAAAATACAAAAAAAGACGGTGCGATCATTATAAACGGAGAGATTGAAAACTACACAGAGCTCACCAGCGGCTTAGATCCGCAGGTAATCACTTTCGGACTGAATGACTCCTGTGACTATTATCCTTCTGATATTACCTTTGACAAAACAGCATGCGCTTCCTTTACGGCAATGCATCACGGTACCCCGGTCATGGATGTAAAACTTCACGTTCCGGGCATGCACAACGTATCAAATGCACTTGCAGCAATCGCACTCTCGCTTGATCTTGGCATTTCAACGGATGCGATTCTTGCCGGATTATCCGCTTTCGGAGGTGCAGACCGCCGTTTCCAGTACAAAGGATGTGTGGACGGGGTTACTATCATTGATGATTACGCACATCATCCGACAGAGATCCGTGCAACATTAACCGCAGCCAAAAATTATCCACACAAGCGCCTGGTCTTGGCTTTCCAGCCACACACCTATTCCAGGACAAAAGCATTTTTAGATGATTTTGCAGATGTGCTGTCCATGGCAGATGTTGTCGTTCTTGCGGACATCTATGCTGCCCGTGAGAAAAATACTTATGGCATCAGCTCGAAAGATATCCTTGAAAAACTAAAGGAAAAAGGAACAGAATGCTATTATTTTCCTTCCTTTGAAGAGATTGAGAAATTTTTACTGAAAAATTGTATAAACGGTGATCTGTTGATAACTATGGGTGCCGGAGATATCGTAAACGTGGGTGAACATCTTCTTGGTCGATAAGTTATCCACATTATCCACATTCGATTGGGGAAAACTTCAACCATCGAATGTGGATTTTTTTTGTTAACATAACACATATCCATTTTCGGATTCCGTTTTCTTTTATGTCCCTTATTTTCTGTATTCCGGCACAGTTGCCATAACTTCCGTTTTTATGAATCCACTTTTTTATCCACATTATCCACATTCCCCGCAACCCTTGATTTTACAGCGTTTGTATTCAAAAATGTTCTTCTCTTTTTTCTTTTCCTATGCTATAATTTGTGGCGCAGCAAATATTTATACTTATACTTTTAGAATATTATCGAAAGAGGGTTTCCTTCATGGCTAAAATACTAATCCACAGTGACAGTGCATCTTCTGCCACGAGTGTATCGAATATTTTTATTGATGAATATATGTCTGACGCAAACGGGGAATTTGTAAAGATCTACCTGTACCTGCTGCGTCTGATGAATGCCCCGGATTCCGCTTTTTCGATTTCTTCGATTGCAGATAAATTTGAACACACGGAAAAGGATGTCAAACGCGCCCTAAGTTACTGGGAACGTATGCATCTTTTACGGTTAGAATATGATACTGAGCACAACCTGACCGGTATCTGCCTGATTGATTCTGCATCCAGGGATAAAACCGGCACAGGCGATGATTTTCCGGAAAATGAAACGGCTGCGGAAACACCTGAAGCAGACAGTGTCTCCTCTTTAGAAGACACATATCATTCCCCGGATGACGGCATTTCTTCGGTAAATACAGAATCCTTCCCGCCAAAAAGGGATTACACCCGCGATGAATTAAAACAGTTTCAGGAAAATGACCAGATTGCGGAACTTCTTTTTGTCGCGGAACGTTATCTTGGACGCCCTCTCAGCCAGACGGATATGAATACTTTTATTTATTTATATGATGAGCTTTCATTTTCATCGGATCTGATCGCATATCTGGTGGAATATTGTGTCAGCAAAAACCACACCGCTATCCGCTACATCGAAGCCACGGCGCTAAAATGGGCAGAAAGCGGCATCCGGACGGTAACCGCTGCCAAACAGGAGGCAAAGATTCACAGTCCGGCTTACTATGCGGTGATGCGCTCCTTTGGCATTACAGGAAGAAATCTGGTTCCATCCGAGACAGACTATATTGAAAAATGGCGTTCCGAATATGGTTTTTCGATCGATATCATCTGTGCGGCATGTCAGCAGACCATCCAGAGCATCCACCAGCCGAGTTTTCCTTACACTGACAAAATGCTCTCGAACTGGCGTAAATTAAACGTACATACCATGGAAGATGTAAAACGTTTAAATCTTGAACATAAAGAACGCACCAAAGCATCGGCACAGGAGGCTGCCGGTCCGAAAAACAAGTTTACAAGCATCGGGCAGCGCTCCTATGAATATGATGAGCTTGAAAAAATGTTACTGACAACCAATTCAAAACATTGATACCATAGAGTAGTGTGAAAACATTGTCTTCATACTAAAACAGGCAAAAATGGAGATTAGGATAAGAACATGCCTCTGACAAATTCACAATACGATGAGATTATACGGGCATATGATGCCCGACAGTTAAAAAATGAACATGACAGGGAAGAACGGACCCGTTATGCCTACATCAAGATCCCACGTCTCCGTGAGATCGATGATGCCATTGCGACCTGCTCCGTTGCACAGGCAAAAAAGCTCTTAGACGGTGATACCATGGCTCTTAATACCCTGAAAGAACAGATTGCCTCCTACCGCAGTGAAAAAAAGGATCTTCTGAAAAAAGCAGGGTTTTCTGCTGATTATCTGGAGACTTCTTACAAATGCCCGGATTGTAAGGACACCGGTTTTATCGACGGGAAACGCTGCCACTGTTTTACACAGGCTGCGATCGATTTAGTCTATACCCAGTCGAATTTAAAAAGCATCCTGCTCCGTGAGAATTTTTCCACATTTTCTTTTGACTATTATTCTGATAAAGACATAAATCCTGCAACCGGGTTATCATCTTTGGCAACAGCAAAAGATGCCGTTGCGAAATGTCATGATTTTATTGATCACTTTGATGATACATTTTCCAATCTGTACTTTTACGGAGATACCGGCATCGGCAAAACGTTTCTGTCAAACTGTGTTGCAAAAGAGCTGATGGATCACGGTCATTCTGTAATTTACTTTACGGCGTTCCAATTATTTGATATATTAAGCAAGGGTGTATTTGCAAAAGATGAGGAAGCGATTGCCGCAAATGAAAATATTTTTACCTGCGATCTTCTGATCATCGATGATCTCGGCACAGAGCTTACAAATTCTTTTACGACTTCCCAGTTGTTTTTGTGCTTAAACGAAAGGATCCTGCACCGGAAATCAACCATCATTTCCACAAACCTCGGATTGTCCCAGCTTACCGATCTGTATTCGGAGCGAATCTTATCAAGAATTATGGACAATTATGTTCTGATCAAATTATTCGGGGAAGATATCCGGATGCAGAAACGAAGACGCTGATGTTCTATAAACACAAAATACATTTTCTGCCTTCAATTAGAGCAATCTATTGAAATACATGTAAACAAATTTTTATGGAGGAACCATTCAATGCCAAACGATGAAAGAAACCTGGAAACCTTACCTGATGGAGCACTCGGTCTGATCCCGCTTGAGAGCTGCAAAGAGCTTGGTCTGAAAGTAGACAAGTACCTGGTCGGCTGGAGAGAAAAAAGACAGCATCAGCATGCATCTGATCTTGCCTTTAAAGATTACCGCCGCGATTCTTACATCATCTCTACCGCTGTTCCGCGTTTTGGAACCGGCGAAGCAAAAGGTGTGATCAAAGAGTCTGTCCGTGGATACGATCTGTACCTGATGGTCGATGTGACAAATTACAGCCTTACCTACTCCGTATGCGGCCATGAGAACCACATGTCACCGGATGACCACTATGCAGATTTAAAACGTATTATCGCAGCCGTTGGCGGTAAAGCAAGACGTATCACCGTCATCATTCCTTTCTTATATGAAAGCCGTCAGCACAAACGTACTTCCCGCGAATCTTTAGATTGTGCTTTAGCATTACAGGAACTGACTGCAATGGGTGTAGATAACATCATCACATTTGATGCACATGACCCGCGTGTACAGAATGCGATCCCGTTAAAAGGCTTCGAGACCGTACAGCCTGCTTACCAGTTTGTAAAAGGTATCTTACGCGAAGTAACCGACTTAAAGATCGATTCCGATCATATGATGGTAATCAGCCCGGATGAAGGTGGTACCAACCGTGCTGTATATCTTGCAAGCGTTCTCGGATTAGATGTCGGTATGTTCTATAAGAGACGTGATTACAGCCGTATCGTAGACGGACGCAACCCGATCGTTGCGCATGAGTTTTTAGGTTCCTCCGTAGAGGGAAAAGATGTTATCATCATCGATGATATGATTTCTTCCGGTGAAAGTATGATCGATGTTGCAACAGAGTTAAAGAAACGTAAAGCAAACCGTATCTTCGTCGTTGCAACTTTCGGACTCTTCACAAACGGTTTAGAGAAATTTGATCAGGCAGTTGCAGATGGAACGATCTACAAAGTCGTTACCACAAACCTTACCTATCAGACACCGGAACTCTTATCCAAACCATATTACATCAGCTGTGATATGAGCAAATACATCGCTTATATCATTGATACCTTAAACCATGATTCTTCCATCAGCGATCTGTTAAACCCGTATGACAGAATCGAACGTCTGGTATCTAAATACAAGGCAGAGCAGAAATAATTCATTCTGAAATATCAAAAAAGCCGGTACTTTTTCGTGCCGGCTTTTCTTATACAATGGAATGCATGTCTATAAACATTCTGGCATCAAAAAAAGAAACCATCATACACTTTTGTATAACGGTTTCTTCTTATCTCATTTCTATGTAAGTCCGTCTGGCAAACGCTCCTAAAACAGATCAACTCTTCCTGCAAACTTCTGGTTGATCACATAGTACGCTGCAAATTCTTCCGGTTTTAAATATACCTGAAGGCTCTTGATGGATGATGCTCTGTGACCATCTGCAACAAACTCATTTTTTGCTTTCTCAATCACATCTGCAACAATCGCTTCATTCCCCTGATACTGGATAAATACTTCCGGTTTTAATTCTTCTTTTGCTGCCTTTGCTGCTTTCTTTGCTGCTCTTGACGGTTTCTTTTCTCTTGCCGGTTTTGCTGTTTCTTTTGTCTCAGCTGCTGTATCTTTGACTGTCTCAGTCTTTGCTGCTTTTTCTTCTACAGCTTCTTTGACTGCTGCTGTCTTTTCTGTTACTGCTGCTTTTACTTCAGATGCAGACTCTTTGACTGCTGTCTTCACATCCTGTGCTGCATTTTTTGCTGCCTGTAAAACATCACTGACCTTCTCATTTGTCTTAGGCTCTGCTTCCTTTACCTGATTTGTCTTTTCTGCTTTGATTGCATTATTTTTTGCTACAGTTCCTTTTGCCATAATGAATTCCCTCCTCAACAAAACTTACTCACAAACTAAAAACTTCTCCATTGCGTCTAATGCTTCTTCTTCATCGCTTCCTTCAGCGACAATATTCACTGTCATACCCTTTGAAGGATTAAATGCCATGATTCCCATGATACTCTTTGCATTGATCCTGCGGTTATTGCTCTCAAGGATAATCTCACTGTCATAGCGGCAAGCCACCTGAACCAGTTCTGCAATTGGATTATCATGTTCTTTTGAAACATTCGAAACCACTACTTCTTTTCTGCTCATATTCATCCTCTTCCTCTTTTCAAGTACTTCTCAAAATATAACCCATTCGACTTTAATTTGCAATACGTCTCACTTAAATCTGTTAAAGTTCAACGAACTATTCTATGGAAGCACTGTTTTTTTATGCAGTTTTCTCTTTTTTTTCATGTATTTATATTGAAAATGTATCTGTAAAACCTGCCTTTTTCTGCATTTGCTTTATTTCAGATATGTGAAGAAAACATTTCCTGCTCCTTTAAACACTTCATCTGCTTCCGTTATACTCTGTTTAAAATTGTTTCCGGATGAAGGATCAAAAATAATGACATTATTGGCATCATATCCTACCACCAGAACCGCTTCATTGCTTCCCGTCATTGCAAATACCGGATTACCGCAGCTTACATAGTAAAGGACTTCTTCCACACTGCACCCGGTCAGATCTAAAATTCTTGCATCTTTCATTGTATTGCTCAAAATATTCTTCGGTGTCTCACCGCCTGCAATCAATGCACTGACACTGATATTAATTCCTTCTTTCTCAAGCATTGCATTGATACACTGAGCAATGCTGCCGGAAGAAGCATCTTCCGCGCCGACTGCGATATCAGAGAGTGCCGGTTTGATTGCATCTCTGGAACGTTTCCAGATATACTCCTGATCCTCGCCTACTACGACTCCCATCTTTTCATTTGCCTTTGTGATCGCATCTGCCACCTGATCTGTGGTATAAACCACATCACCTTTTACATAAACATAATATTTTCCGTTACCACCCTTATCTTCAAGTGTGAGCGTGCGATCCTGCTCTAATATGGTTTCTCTCGGAGTCAGCAGTCTTGGAGCCTTTTCCCCCACATTTTCCGGCAAAGATATTTCAAACCGGGTCTCTTTACTGTCAGAACTGCTGCTTACAATGGAAACTATTTTATTTCCATCTCCCTCCCGGTTCATGATCATATCCTGATCTGCGTCCACATACGCCGTACCATTATACTGAATACGGTTTAAGTACATAGTGTAATCTTCAATATCAACCCCGGAAACATAATATCCATTTTTTTCGTATGTCTTTAAAACGGACGGCGTATCGGATGACACATCTAAAATTTTAATCTGATACATCGGGAAGATTACATTTCCCGCAGCCTCCGTTGATACATCTGCCGCATTCGCTACGCCATATACAAAATCGTCTCCCATAAATCCAAGCGGTTTTACATACTTTCCACTGCCTTCTGTTATGGTAAATGTTTTTTTACTGGAAAAGTTGATGAGCGAAATTGTATCACTCTGTCCGTTCTGGCTGTCTTTCGTCCATGCAAAATAACGGTCGGATTCTGAAACCGCATATATTTCTTTATCCAGTCCCTTGATCAGCTCTTTCATTTCCAATGTACTAAGATCGATTCCATACACACCGCCATCGACCATCAGATATAATTCTCCGCCCTCAGTCACATACATCATCTGACCAAGTTCGGATTTCATGACCTCGTATGCCTTATCCGAAGATATGAATGCAAGCTCCTCATTTGTGTTTGAAAGACTGTCATAATGATTGACCTCAATTCCCACTTCCCCCTCATGGTTTCCGCGGTTCATATAGCCATATACGATATAATCAAGGCTTCCCGCCTCATCGATCCTGACAATTTTGATATCATGTTCCCCGTAATTTTCACGGTTGTCAATTCCTTCATATCCACGGAAACTGAACACTTTTGCGAGTGTATTCTCCGTCTCATTGTAACTCCAGAGTTCGCCCTCCTGTACAAAAGCGACCGTGGTTCCGGTCTCATTCGCCTGATACTCCACATTTCCGGAGCGTATCCCAAGCTCAATATAATTGTCAAAAAAGCTTGCATTTTCCCCGCGGAAAATCTGATTCATCCGGCGTTCAAAATTGAGCAGATACATCCGGCTGCTTGTATAGCGCACTCTGTAATATTCTTCTACATTATAATATTCACTCTCGCCACCCTCACCGATACTCGTCACAACATAATCCAGCACGATCACATTATAGGTATCCGTAATTTCTTTTATGGATGGCACCGGCGTCGTTAACTGCTCTCCGTTAAAATCTGCCCATGCAAGCTGTTTTAATGAAGAATTTAATGAAACAAACTGTAATGTTGTGTTATCGCCGGTTGTTTTTTCCATATATGTTGACAGTGTTCCCGATGTCTCACTGTTGAACGTGGTATTATGAAACTCTTTTACAAATTTCAGGGATTCGTCTACATGCGCATTTGGCATTTCCACAATCCTTGTATAATAATAAATGACATCATTTCCGCTCTCTAAATTAATAAGAAGTAAATACTCTTCTCCCTCCTGAAGCAGATTCTGGATTTCAAGTTCTGCTTTGATCGTACCTTTTTTCTCATCATAGGAATTGACATCTGCATTGGCGATCAGTCTCTCCCCATCAAGGCTTCGTATTTCATAAGAGATCGCATCCACGCTTGTCTCGTATGTCTGGATCGTAACCGGAAGTTTTCTGTCTTTTCCAATCGGTGTGATCGTATCGCGCATACTCGCAGCATTCATCTTTGTACGATATCCATATAATTCATTGACTTCCTGCTCACTGCTCTCTAATGTGATGACCGGTAATGTGGCATTTTTCATTTCTGTTGTCAGATCTTCATTGACATGATTTGTCATCATACTAAATACTCCGACTGCCACAAAAAAAATGACGGTCAGTACGACTGCCTTAATTGCACCTTTCTGCACGATATTGTCTCCTTACTCTATGTGAATGAAATATCATTTTCCCTGTTAAAACCGCCATCTTTGTAATTTCTTCTGAAACCCGAAAAAAAGCGACAGATATATTGTATGCATTTTTTTTCAAATCCGCAATGCCTATCGCTGATTCTTTTTGAAATTTTAAGAAAGAGAATTAAAAAACGGGCAGTGTACCTATGACCTGCCCATTTTCTGTAACATTTGTTTTACCACCAGCGTCTGCATCTTCTGTGCCTGCAGCGCCGTCTGTACATCTCATTATTTAATAATACCCCGATCAGGCTCCGCATATCATCACGTCCTCCAGGGGGCGGTGGAGGCGGCATCCCGGGTCCCGGTGGAGGTGGGGGCGGCATCCCGGGTCCCGGCGGTGGATTCATTCCGCCCCAGTACTGTTCTGCCTCAACATTCTTTTCTTCCCCTGTCACATTGCGGTAGATCCGCTCTGCCACCTGTTCTAACATCAGGCGGTCCGGATACTCGTCAAACATCAGGCTCCCCTCATACTCCATCTTGTCGCACTCATCTTCCACATAAAAAAGGATTGTCTTCACCTCTTTCGGATAAAGCTCCTTCATGCGTTCCATATCTTTTTCATATTCCATTTCCGTCAGATACAGATTCTGCATCGGATAGCTCATATAAAAAGGCATTTTCGGCACATCCATCTGCATACGGAAAAACTGTTCCTGATTATAGTCCACACATTGCTCCTGTCGCTAACATCTCTATATCATATGCGTGAGGAATACTTTTGTGCGGGTTCCATTATGCGTTAGAATTATTCAAACAAAATATTTTTGTATTTCGTATAACCTTCTTTTTTCATCTGCACGGATGCCTCTTTTTTGTCCCCTTCATGCGTAAACTCATACACATTATAAGCACCGTCACGGTAGGCAAAATCCGCTCCGTTATCCTGATAATGCAGATAAGTTCCATTGCCCGGATACACGCGCATTTTCAAGGTATCATACGGCTTTTCACCGACGTACTGTGCCAGTTCATAAGTTGGGATCATGCCTCCCTCTTTTACGAACATCGGACAGGTATCAAGCGGTGCGTCTACCATATAATACTGTCTGCCCTGATATGGTTTCTTTGTCTCATAATCATACCAGACACCTTCCGGAAGATATACGATCTTTTTCGTCTCTCCCTGCTCTAAAACAGGTGCAGCTAAAAGATTCTCTCCGACTAAAAATTCACCGTTTAAGTTCCAGACTTCCGGATCATTCTCATAATGTAAAACCAGAGGACGCATAATCGGCAGTCCGGTCAGTTCACATTCGCGGAACAGATCATACAGGTATGGAAGTAACTGATATCTTAATTCCACAAATTTGCGGTAGATGCGGATCGTCTCCTCATCAAACTGCCATGGCTCCTGGAATGTACTTCCCATGGAAGAATGGTTACGGAACAGTGGGGAAAATGCACCAACCTGAACCCAGCGGCACATTAATTCCGGTGTACAGTCTGCACCAAATCCGCCGACATCCGTTCCCGCAAATGCAATTCCGCTCATACCGAGATTGCAGAGCTGTGGAACCGCCATTCTAAGATGTGCCCAGAGGCTCTGGTTATCTCCGGTCCATACGGTAGAGTATTTCTGTGTTCCTGCATAACATGCTCTTGTGATCACGAACGGTCTTCTTCCATCGGCTTCCTTTAATCCTTCATAAGTTGCCTTTGACATCAGATGTCCATAAACATTATGCATTGCCGCATGATCTGTCTTTTGATCCTCGTCCGTAAAAACGACATCCTGTGGAAGTTCTCCACGGAAACTTGCAGGCTCATTCATATCATTCCATGTTCCTCGCACACCAAGATCCACTAAGAATTTCTGATTTTCTGCCCACCATTTTCTTACATCCGGCTTTCCAAAATCAGGATATACCGCTTCGCCCGGCCATACTTCATTGACGTATACTTCCCCTTCCGGTGTTTTTGCAAAATAATCATTCGCGATTCCCTCATCATACTTTGCATATCCCGGATCTAATTTCACACCCGGATCAATGATGCAGACAACCTTAAAACCATCCTCTGCGATCTCTTTTATGATTGCACCCGGTGCTCCAAAACCCTTTTCATTCCAGGTAAATACGCGGTACCCATCCATATAATCGATATCAAAATGGATCGTATCACATGGAATCTGCAGTTCTCTGTATTTGTGCGCCACACGTCTGATATCATCAGCTGACATATAGCCCCATCTTGACTGATGATGTCCTAATGTCCAAAGCTACGGCAGAGGGGTTCTTCCGGTCAGATAAGTATAGCCTTCCACAATATCCGTCATTTTTTCACCGGAAATAAAATAATAATCGAGATTTCCGTTCTCTGCACTGTAATAATAGCAGGCGCTGTTTTCTTTTCCCAGATTGACATGTGATCTGTAAGTGTTGTCAAAGAACATTCCAAATACACCCGCATCTTTTAATGTGATCAAAAACGGAATGGATTTATACAATGCCTTAAAATCGTCCGTGTGTGCCTGTGGCAGATCGGAATTCCAGTTTTCATATTCATAATTTCTTTTATTTAAAACGCCTGTTTTATCTCCGAGTCCATAGAACTTTTCATCCCCGCTCATCTGCTTTACGACCATAACAGGATCTTCTTTTTCACCCTCCGCAGATACGACATGTCCCTCAGACTCTAACGTTGCAAGTGCTTCATCGCTTAATTTCTTTTTTTTCTTTCGCTCTCCCCTGAAATCTGCACATAAAAGTGTACCGTCTTTTTTATAAAAATCGATCAAAAAATCATCGTATACTTTGGCTGTCAGCTTATCTGTTTTAATCTGTACTGCTCCGCCTTCCTCAGAGACATCTACGGTAACCGGAAGTCTTTTATCTCCCTCGATTGCTTTTGAACGGTGGTCTTTCGACTGGTACGGAACAAATACATTCATGATCGTGTCCGTGACTGCCGTGACATACGCCGTTCCATGTTCAAATTCAAATTCTACTGTACTTCCATTGGTCTGATAAGAAAGTTTTTTTCCTAACATATGCTTCTCCATTTCTATTTTTACATTTTTGCAATGTCCTGTAATTCCTGTAACAGTTCAAGATCCGACTGCTGCACCTTCATGTTCGTCGTGATCGGTTCCTCACCCGGTTTTGTCACGGTAATCTCAATGATTGTTCCCTCCGTGATGCCGGTGGAAAATACTGCGTTTAGAAATGCAGCAAATTTCGGGTGATTTGCCGTGAATTTATTTTTTGCATTCATGATCTTCATTATTGATGCCGGATTTATCATCGCTTTTCTCCTTTTCCTGTGTGGGGGTGGTTATATTACTTTAGTACGGTTATTATACTATAAGATGGCGGGTTTGTCCCGAAAATTTACGAAATTTATTTTTACAAATTTGGGGGAAAAGGTGTATCGGTGTGTTGTGAATGGCAGATTCCCCGGCACCTTAGGAAAGCACCGGAAATCTGCATACATTCTATTCTACTAAATACTCTCTTCAATTTTGTTTTTGTGCGTTTTCGACGAACTGCATATCTACCAGTTCATCGTACTGATAGGTACCCTGATATACATCGGATGCAATGGATACTTCCATATCATTTTTTACTGCCTCCGGTGTGATGATTCCATCGACACTCCAGAGCCCATCTTTATAGGCACGGTCGATCGCTGCTTCAATGTCTTCGGTCGGTGTGGTTGGAAATTCCTTTCCGGCAGCGCGGACCGCAGTTTTTTTATCCTGTGCAGCAGAAAGCGATTTTAACATTGCATTGACAAAGTGCTGTACTGTCTCCGGGTCATTCCGGATGGTTGACTGTGACACACTGAGTACGGAGTAAGCGTAGTCACCAAGATCTGTAAACTGGTAAAATGCATCCGTCCATACACCTGATTTCATACCGTCAACGATCTGTGGTTCCGCTGCCCAGGAGATATCTGCCTGACCGCTCTGTACCACGGCAACTGAGGTGGACATATCTGCCGGTTCCACCATCACAACATCCTTATCCGGATCAAGTCCAATTGACAGTAAAAGATAGCGCACACACAGATTCGGGCTGCCGCCAAATCTGCCGGAGTTGATCTTTTTTCCTTTGAAATACTGTGCAAGTTCTTCATCTGTATTTCCTGTGTATTCCTCGCCAACTGCCGCACACAGATACACATTAGCGCGGTTCACACAGTTGCAGACAGCAATCACCGGATCTGGGCAGTTCCCGGATGCATTCGGAATTGCATTTGAATCCACTCCACCGATTACTCCCCACGCATCCCCGCTCATCACCGACGTCACATGCGAGCCGCCCGTAGCCTGGATCACCTCCACATCAAGGCCTTCCTCCGCAAAAAATCCCTCCTGCTGCCCGATATAAAGTGGAAGATACCCGATCGAATGTAACGGCTCCGCAATCACGATTTTTTTGAGTTCCACACTCTCCTGCTGCGTTTTTCTTCCACTGCATGCTGTCGCAAATAAACTTGCTGCAAATACAACGTAAGCCAAACAACTGAACAATTTTCTCTTTAACATTTTCCTTTTAAACATTTCGACCCATTTTCACTTTTTAATATAATATGGACTCAGGTGCCCAAAGGTGTATCACAACATAGCGGCTGGTGTCCTCCTCACGCCTTACGATAAATCGCCAGATGTTCCGTCATCCATTTTTTCAGTTCCACCACCGCAAAATACATCACCATCGCAAGCAGCGACAGAACGATCACACCAACCCACACTAACGTGGTATCCAGAATAGTTCCCGCATAAATGACCATTCTGCCAAGTCCGTGCCCCGATGCGATAAATTCGCCGACGATTGCTCCCGCAAGCGCCAGTGAAATATTGATCCGGAGGCTTCCAAGCATCCACGGAAGCACTGCCGGAACCACGACTTTTCCAAACACCTGCCATCTGGCAGCCCCCAGAGAATAAAGTAAGGTTTCCATCGACTCATCCACATTCTCCACCCCGCTGACCGTTGCAAGCGCACAGGATATTACCGTCATTAAAAATGCCAGCATCACTTTAGATGAAAAACCGATTCCAAACAGTACAATTAAAATTGGTGCAAGTGCCAGTTTCGGAATTGCATTAAACATCACAAGATACGGCTCAAAAATCTTTGCAAACGTCTTTGACCACCAGAAGGACAATCCTAAAACTGCGCCGCCCAATGTTCCCGCTAAAAAACCGCCGATCGTGGACATCGAGGTAAAGTAGATATCATATGCAAGATTTTTCTCTTTCCACTGTACGATCGCAGTCTGTGCGATCAGGGACGGTGAGCTCCAGTAATAGTCATCGATCCACCCCAGACGTGCACTTATCTCCCAAAACAGCAGGATGGCGACCCCAAGCAGGATACGTCCTGCCCTTATCCCTTTTTTCTGTTTTCTCCGGTGTTTTTCTTCCCGCCTGTCTGCCTGCATCGCCAAAACGGATTTAGGTTCATAATACTCCACCTCATACGCTTCTTTTTTCATCACTCATCCCTCCCATCAAGTGCTGTTTCAGATCCCAGAAATCCGTCTCCAGCATATCTTCCTGTTTTCTTGGCCGTTTCAAATGAACGGTAATTTTTTCTTTCACATACCCCGGACGACCGGAAAATACATAGATGATATCTGACAGATAAATTGCCTCATCCATATCATGTGTCACAAATAAAACCGTCTTATGAAAATCTTCCCAGATCTCTAACAGCCAGTTCTGCATAGACTGTCTCGTCTGCGCATCCAATGCACCAAACGGTTCATCTAACAGGATAATTTCCCTGTCATACAAAAGTGTGCGGAGGAGCGCCGCTCTCTGCCTCATTCCACCGGACAGCTCGCACGGATAATTTTTCTCAAATCCCGAAAGTCCGTACTTTTCCATCAGTGGCAGTGCCTGTTTTCTCGCTTCCCGCTTCGGCACGCCCTTTATCTCAAGTCCCAAAATAATATTGTCGATGATCGTACGCCACGGGAGAAGCATATCTTTTTGCAGCATATATCCAACGTAACCTTTTTCCCCTAAAATGCTTTTCTCTCCAATCGTAATATCTCCCGATGTCGGCGGCAGAAGTCCCGCCACAATATTAAATAACGTCGACTTCCCACACCCGCTCGGCCCAATGATCGACACAAATTTTCCATGCGGTATCAAAATATCGACCGGACGGAGAACCTGACGCATCTCTCCATTATTATAAAAACTTTTTGTAATGCCCGAAATTTTTATATCATGAAGCGATGCTTCATGATCGTGATCTACACTCGCTTCGCTCGGCAGTCTTTTTATATCATAAGCCATACTGACAGCTTCTTTAATCTATTCTTATTCTAATATATTCCGGTCTGGTACACTTTGACATATCGTTCTGAAAACAAGAAAATCCGGAAACAAAGATTTCTCTCCATTTCCGGATTTCTGTCAAACATATTTTATTTTACGCGCAGAATCTCTCCTGCTTACAGCATTTTCTTTTTCTTAAAATAAATGATCTCTCCCGCAATGATGCAGATGCTGACTACAATAACGACCGGATACGCATATTTCCATCCGAACTCCGGCATATTTGGAAAGTTCATGCCATACCATCCGGCAATCAGGGTCAGTGGGAGAAATATCGTCGTTACTACCGTTAAGATACTCATGACCTTATTCTGCTGTACATCGATCAGTGACTGGTATAACTCACGGATCTGTACTAAATATTCCCGCAAGAGTTCCACATGATCATGCAGGCGTTCCACACGGTTCGCATAAAGCTGCCAGAGCGATCGCTCCTTGTCTGTCAGTATCTGTCCGAAATCACTCTGCATGGCATCTGCCAGATTGACAAGCTGCTCATAATATGCATGATATGCCGAAAAACGTTTCCTGTACTGCAGAATGATCTCATAGAAATGCTCCGGGATCTTTTTTAAAAGCTCTTCCTCAATGGAGGCTAATTTTTCCTCCTGCTGCTGCAGATAGATCACATCATCCTCGATCAGCATCTCAAAAATCATAACGAGGAACTGATGCATGCTGCACTCTGTGGGTATAATTTTTTTCAGCCTTCCAAGACACGTCTTTAGGAAACTGCCATCCTCGATCAACAGCAGTTCTTCGCCTCTCAGATAAAATCCAAATACGATATACGTCACTCTGCCCTTTAGGGCACGCGGTATCTTCATCGTCCCAAACAGGCAGTCCCCGTAACTTTCTGCCTTGCAGTACTGTACCGGATTCATGCTGCGGAACAAATTCCGTTTATGTGGATACGCACCCTCTAATTCCTTAAACTCAGACAATTCCATCAGACAGATTTTCTTTTCACTGTTTAGATAATATTCCTGCATATTTTATTTTACCAATTTTGCGATCACTTTCACCAGATCCTCGATATTGGCACCGGAAGTATTGATGCACAGGTCATAATTTAACTTCTCGCCCCAGGTCTGTCCGGTAAAGAACTGATAATATTTGGAACGTCTCTTATCCACATCCTGAATATGACGTCTCAGCTCTTTGTCTGTAAAATGTTCCTGCTCCGGTGCACGCTTTCTGCATCGCTCCATGCGCGATTCCATATCTGCATAAATAAACAGGCGCAGCGGCTTTTTGTCGCGCAGGATATAATCTGCACTTCTTCCGACGATCACACAGTCTGATTTCTCCGCGAGTTCCTGTACTAACAGGCTCTGTTCTCTGTAAATCGCATTGTTCTGTTCCATCACAGGATCCGCGCCCATATAAAAAGTTCTTCCGATCGTAATCGGCATCAGGGCAGTCGGACCATTTTCCATTACATGCTGCACATAACCTTCTGCAAGTTCGGTTCTCTTTGCAATCTCTGTTATAATCTCGTTATCATAATAGGCAATTCCAAGTTCATCGGAAAGTCTCTTTCCAACCTCTCGTCCGCCACTGCCAAATTCACGTCCGATTGTTATAATTTTTCCCATATGTATCATCTCCTGATTCATCGTTTTCTATAAATAAACTATAACACTTTCCCGCGTTAACGTCCAATTCTATTTTCTAATCAACACTTTTTAATGATTCCGTCATGCTGATCGCATCGATCTTCTTTCGCATCAGCCGGTCCACAAACCAGGTAAACACCAGAGTCAGCACCACACTATATACAAAGCTGACCGGTTTTACATGTACATCAAAGGCCACCATATCCACGACAATCTGGCTCATGACAAACCGGTGCAAAAATACACCGAGCACAAGCCCTGCAAGTGCGCCGAGAAATGTCAGAATCGTATTTTCCCGGAACACATATGCGGCTGTCTCATTTTCGTAAAACCCGAGCACCTCGATCGTTGCGATCTCGCACACACGCTCCGTAATATTAATATTTGTCAGGTTATATAAAACGATAAAAGCAAGTCCCGCTGCACACAAAATAATGACCACAACGATCAGATCCATACTGCCCATCATGCTTGAAAAACGTTCCATGTCATCCTGTGAAATATTGACCGCTGCCACATCCGACATTGCCATCAGGGATGTTCCAAGCAGATGTGCATCTGTGCCCTCAGAAACACACACAAATGCGTTTTTGTATTCCGGTTCCGTTTTCATCTGTTCTTCATAGGTATCCGCAGACAAATAGACATAATTATATACAAAATTTTCACACAGCCCGCTTACCGTCACGGATATGGTTTTCATGTCGGAATCCTGCAGCGTCACGGTATCTCCGGTCTTTATCCCAAGTTCATCTGCCACTTTTGCGGAAATAACCGCCTCTCCCTTTTTCGGGAATGTGATCGGTACTCCTTTTTCCGTATGCAAATTGACAAACGGCGTCATATCCGAATCCGGATCTGCAATGATAAGGCTGACGGATTTTGTCTTTTCACTGCCAACTAAATCCATGCTCTTTTCTGCCACAAACACAGATTTTTCCACACCGTCCTGTTCTTTGCTTTCCAGTTCACTTTTTTGCTCCGGTGTGACGGACGATGAATAAGTCACACCGATATCATAGGTCTGGATCTGTGTATACTGCTGCGTCACAATTCCCGTCACAGAATCCCTCACCCCAAATCCGGTCACCAAAAGTGCGCTGCATCCGCTGATGCCTGCGACCATCATGAAAAACCGCTTTTTATACCGGAAAATATTCCGCATGGAAACCTTCTGCAAAAATTTAAGCCTCTTCCATACAAACGGTATATATTCAAGGAATACACGTTTCCCGGCTTTCGGTGTTTTCGGACGCATCAGCTCTGCCGCAACCTCCGTCAGTTCGCGGCGGACAGACACAAAGGTTGTACCGATAGAACAAAGCAGTGATACGATCACGGAAATGACTGCTAATTTCCAGTCAAACACATAAACCAGGGAATCCATCTTATAGAGCATGCCGTATGCATACCAGATCACTTTCGGGAATAAAAATGTCCCAAGTGCAAATCCGGCCACACATCCGGTCAGCGCCGCGGAGCCGGAATAAAACATATATTTTGCCATAATGGTATGTTCACTGTAGCCGAGTGCCTTTAACACACCGATCTGTGTCCGCTGTTCCTCCACCATACGGTTCATCGTCGTCACACACACAAGTGCCGCTACCAGAAAGAAGAAGATCGGAAATACATCGGCAACTCCGTCCACGATACCGGAATCGCTCTCAAAGCAGACATACCCAACATTGGTATCGCGTCCGAGCACATAGGTATCAGGATCTTTTAATTCCTTTAAAGTTTTCTCGCCATCACTGATCTTTTTCTCCGCTTTTTCTATTTCCTCATTGTAAGTTGAAAGTCCGTCCTCATATTCCTTTTTCCCATCTTCATACTGCGTTTTCGCATCGGATAATTCTGCTTCCTTTTCTGCTATCTGTGTTTTGGACTCTTCCAACTGTTTTTTCGCTTTTGCAATGGCGCTCTTTCCGCTCTCGATCTGCTTTTTGGCTTCCGCGATCTGCGCTCTTCCGTCTGCAATCTGTGCCTTTGCATCTGCAATCTGTGATCCTGCATCCGCTAATGCATCTCCCGAAGAAAAACTGCCTGCCGCACCATTTCCCTGATCTCCATTTTCGGAAAAAAGCCCCTCAGAAATTCCGTTCAATGCTTTCTGGATCTGTCCGACTCCCTGCGCATAACCGATTCCAAGTGCAACTTCCGCCTGATCTAACTGTGTCTCTTTCTCCTGAATCGCCTTTTCTGCTTCCGTCAGTTCTGCCTCTTTTTTTTCTAATTCATCCGGGGCATATTCCAATTTTTTCTTTGCATCTGCAAGCTGCTTTTCACCGTCTTCGATCTGGCTTTTTGCATCTTCTAATTGTTTTTTTGCATCATCAAGCTGGCTCTTTGTCTCCTCTTTTTTCTCTGCAAGCTGTTTTTTTCCATCTGCAAGTTTTGTCTCTGCCTCCGAACGCACTGTCTGATAACGCTCTGCTGCAAGATCCTCCGTCAGTGCTTCCCACGCATCCTGTTTTTGTTCTATGTAAGCATCATATTCTTCACTGTACAAAGGAAAATCGCAGGCAAATTTCACATAAACTTCCGTATAATAATCGTCTGCAAATCCTTCCGGCAAAAGATAGACAAATCCGCTCACCCTGCCGTTGCCAAGCGACGTACTTCCGCGCTCAAACTGCGAATACAGAGGAGACTGCACGATTCCGGTGATCTTATACTCGCGGTTTGAAAAATGTTCCAGATCGTCCTCGTCATTGCCGTCGGACAATTTGATCGTTTTTCCAATCATGGATGCGCCGTAAAGATTAGAGTCCACCACGCACTCCCCTGCATTTTCCGGCAATTCGCCGTCCACAAGCACCAGCCGGTTAACATCCTCTGTGATGCTGTGCATTTTTAGCACGCGCTCTTTGCCGCCGCTCTCACAGACAATGTCAAACGTGACTGCTCCCTCTGCCGCTTTTACATCTTTTTGTTTTTTTATGGTCTCTACTTCATCCTCAGAAAAACCGACCGTGGAGATCAGGCGGTAGTCGTAAAGAGCTGTCTTATCAAAATAACGCTGCGCCGTTTTTAACATGGCAGGCTGTGTGACCTTCAGTCCTGCAAAAAATCCGACACCCAATGCAACGATCGCCAGGATAGCGAGAAAACGGCCGAGACTTTCCTTTATTTCCCTGAATGTTGATTTCCAAATCATTGATCTCATAACCGTCTACCACTCTATATCTGCAATGTCTACAATGTGTTCATTTTTTTCCATGGAAACGACTGTGCCGCTCTTTACCGTGATGATGCGGTCCGCCATCGCTGTAAGTGCCTGGTTATGCGTGATGACCACGACTGTTTTTCCATTTTCGCGGCAGGTGTCCTGCAATAATTTTAAAACTGCTTTTCCGGTATTATAATCGAGAGCTCCGGTCGGCTCATCGCAGAGCAGAAGTTTCGGGTTTTTTGCAAGCGCACGCGCGATCGCGACACGCTGCTGTTCTCCACCGGAAAGCTGTGCCGGGAAATTTAACAGACGGTCTTTCAACCCGACTTCCTCAAGCACTGTTGCCGCCGGAAGCGGATCTTTACAGATCTGCGCCGCAAGCTCTACATTTTCAAGTGCTGTCAGGTTCTGCACGAGGTTGTAAAACTGGAACACAAATCCGATGTCGAAACGCCGGTATGAGGTGAGCTGTTTTTTGTCATAGTTTGAGATTTCCTGTCCGTCTAAGAATACCTGTCCGCTGGTTAAGGTATCCATTCCTCCTAATATATTTAAAATCGTCGTTTTGCCGGCACCGGACGCACCGACGATGACGCAGAATTCTCCTTTTTCGATCTCAAAATTGACGTCATGGAGGGCGGTGATGTCGAGTTCGCCGGTGTGGTAGATTTTGCCGACGTTGGAAAATGTTACGAATGATGGCATGGGTGGTGTCCTCTCTTGTGGGGTGTAGAAACGATAAGGTTTTGTTGGCGGGCCTGCCTGCGGAACTTTACCGTTTCTGTATCTTTGTTGTTCGGTATTGTGTATTGTTGCTATAGCAAGTGTAGACCGTCAGGGATTATTTTGCAAATAAAATGTTTCTAAAAAATCCGGCAGTTCCTTCGATACATCATCCGCAAATCCGCTGATGATCATGGAGCGCGCCTCAGACCATTTTCCGCGCATCTTCGTTTTCGGGCGCACATAAGTCTCAATATGGTCCATGTCCAGCCCGTCGATCGGCGGTCCCCAGTCCGGGATCTGCATCTGTCTGTAAATCTGCAGTGATTTCATCCGGAACTCACGCATCCACACCGGATCACCCTTTTCGTCCGAGATTTTTTGCACAATGTCCCCGGTCAGCCCTGCCTGCATAAAAAGAACGCCAAAAGCCATCCCTGACCTTTCGCGTTCTTTCCATGAGATAGAGGAGAAAATAAACTATAATGTGCGTAAATTCCTTATTTTACATTAAATGCACCCATTCCCGGATACACTGCTGCATTTCCAAGTTCTTCCTCTATGCGGAGAAGCTGGTTGTATTTTGCAACACGCTCAGTTCTGCTCGGTGCACCGGTCTTGATCTGGCAGGTATTTAATGCCACTGCAAGATCTGCAATCGTGGTGTCTTCCGTCTCGCCGGAACGGTGGGAAGAAATTGCCGTATAACCTGCTTTGTGAGCCATCTTGATTGCCTCTAAAGTCTCGGATACGGAACCAATCTGATTTAACTTGATCAAAATGGCATTGCCGCAGCCGTTGTCGATACCTTTTTTCAGGCGCTCCGTATTGGTTACAAACAAATCGTCTCCGACAAGCTGTACCTTATCACCAAGTTCTTTGGTCAGAAGTTTCCAGCCTTCCCAGTCTTCCTCGTCAAGTGCATCCTCGATGGAAATGATCGGGTATTTTTCAACCAGTTTCTTCCAGTGTTCGATCAGCTCTGCGGAAGTAAACTCGGTGCCTGCCTTCGGAAGTTTGTAGAATCCTTTTCCTTTTTCGCTCTTCCACTCAGAGGAAGCTGCATCCATGGCGATCCGGAAATCTCTGCCCGGCTCATATCCTGCGTTTTTCACAGCATCTAATATGTACTGGATTGCTTCTTCATCGGATGCAAGATCCGGTGCAAAACCACCCTCATCACCAACAGAGGTTGCAAGTCCCTTGCTCTTTAACAGAGCTGCAAGCGCATGGAACACCTCTGCACACCAGCGGAGTGCCTCTTTAAAACTCGGTGCACCGACCGGCATGATCATGAACTCCTGCACATCTACTGTGTTTGCCGCATGAGCACCACCATTTAAAATATTCATCATCGGAACCGGCAGACGGTTGCCCAAGATGCCGCCTAAGAAACGGTAAAGCGGAATATCCAGTGAGATGGAAGCTGCGCGTGCCACTGCAATCGACACTGCTAAGATCGCATTTGCTCCCAGTTTTGATTTATCCTTTGTTCCGTCCGCTGCGATCATCGCTGCATCCACTGCATAAATGTCGCTGGCATCCATTCCGACGATCGCATCGTTGATCATTGTATTAATATTTTCAACTGCCTTGGTAACACCTTTGCCAAGATATCTTGACTTATCGCCGTCGCGAAGCTCTAATGCCTCAAATTCTCCGGTCGACGCACCGCTTGGTGCCATTCCCCTTCCAATGGTACCGTCCACTAAATATACTTCAGCTTCCACGGTAGGATTACCTCTGGAGTCTAAAATCTCCCTTCCAATTACTTTTTCAATCTCTAAATAATTCATTCCCGCTGTCTCCTTTTTCTTCGTTTGCAGACAATCCCACCGGAGCAGGAAAGGTAGCAACTTTCCGGTTCCGGAGTCTGCATGATTTACACTATTATTAGTTTTGTCTAACTATCGTTCAGTATACCGAACATCAATTAAAAAAACAAGAAGAAAAATTGAGACTCTTTCTCACTTTCTCTTCTTGTTTTCTCTGATGATTCAACTTTCCCCACTTCATCAGCTTCCCTTAATTTTAAATCTTGCCGCACAATCTCCCTGTTTTCTGTTACAGATCTCCGCGATCACTTTTACCCAATCATCCGGATAAACCGCAAGCAGTTCTTCGTGCTGCAGATCCAGTTCATGCAGGATCGGTCCTGCAAAATGTTTTTTGTAACGCGCACGATATTTTTCACCCATTTTAAGGGCATATAAAATATGTATCTGCGTTCCGGACGGGTCGATCTGATCCGGCAGCGGTGTAATGAGGTCTGAGTAAAACTGATTTTCGACGCTTCTTTTTGTAATATGGCTCATATCGACATCCGGCATCTTTATCATATCCATAAACGCTCTGATATAGCCATTGTCCTCCGCCAGCATCTTGTCCATTTTCTTTTTCATGAAAGGAATTTTCATCTCACCATTCGCGATAAACGGATAAAAAACCGGCATCATCAGTTTCGTCATCAGCTTTGCCAAAAACTTTCCCGACTGGTCTAAATCGGAACCACCTAAAATACCATACTCCATGTGGATATTTCCGCGTGCTGCAAGCAGTCCGACAAAAGAACCGCCCAGTGAACAGCCATATGCGGCACAGATATGTCCGCCAAATTCTTTCTTTATATACTGTTCAATTTTTTCCGTTTCCTCCGTCATCGTCGGAAACTCTGTCTGTTCCGTCTCATCAAACCCGTCATAGGAAACGCATGCCACCCTAAAATATTCTTCCAACGGCTCTATTACTTTTCCAAAATTGCCCTTCCAGTGACAACAAGTCCCGGGGAAAAGAAAAATAACCGGTTTTTCTTTCTCACCAAAACAATATACTTTCATAGGATTCCACCTTCTTTAAAATGCTTCTCATTTGTTAGTTGTTTCTAACTATTTTTATGATAGCACTTGTATCGGGTGGTGTAAAGTCATTCTGTTTTGGAGTGATTCTTCTGTAACCTCACATACTTTAGTTTCTGGCTCACAGCCTGACAACAGGTGTCAAGCTTGCGAATAATCCGTAACCCACGAATCGCACAGTGACCGTACCCAGATCTTAGGCATGCCTTCCACGCACTCCGGCAGAATAGCCGTAATCTCATAAGGTTCCTTTCCGGTCAGATGCATAAAATTATCCGACCAGACCAGATCCACATCGCTCTCCACCGAGACAAAAAATGCCGGAACATCTGATTTTAACTGCAGTGTCAACAGATTTCCCTCTCTTTTTGCATCGAACGTGATCTCTGCTTTTTCGATCTGCATATGTTTATACGGTTTTGGCATTTCCACCTGGCGGCTCACAGTTCCATCAGAATGTGTAAATACCGCCTCCACAAAGACCTCGCTTTCTCTGCCCTCTATCACTTCTTTCAAAGATACCGGTTCCATGGCTTCCACGGACAATGGTGCACACTCTGTGCGCTGTGAAGTTTCAAACAGCACTTCCCCACGCATATTTTTCACAAAAACCGTGACATCAGACGACACCTCCTGCATCGTCTCATTTTGCAGATAAGGCGTATAAACAGCATCCGCAGATACCTTTAAACTGCCGAGCACATCCGCATAAAAATGTCTCGAAAAATACTGCAGCGCTTTCCATCTTCCAAAGTAATCGATACTTGCCCAGGATGCGACCGGCCAGTTATCGTTCAACTGCCAGTAAATTGCACCCATGCAGCGTCCCCTGTTTCTGCGCCAGTGCTCCACACCGCTCTTGATTGCGATCGCCTGCAGCACCTGGCTGATATAGATCAGACTCTCAAAATCTTTTGGATATAAAAAGTTCTCCGCAATGTAATGCAGGATCTTCGCATTTGCAGAACCGTTTTTCTGATGACTTTCCATAACTTCTGAAAAGATATTGCGATCCTTAGGCAGGGTAAATGTGTCGATCGTCTTTTTGCATGGAAACGACTGGAATCCAAATTCCGAACAGAATCTGAAATAGTAATTTTCATAGTCGGAAAACGGCTTTTCTCCATGCCATACATCCCAGTAATGACGATCCCCGACATCATCACTGTCCGGGTCTTTAAAATTACCGCCGGATGACGGAGACGACGGCCAGTAAAACGTCACATCATCCTCGCTCTTTAAGGCTTCCGGGATCAGTTCTTCAAACATGGTCAGGTAATCCTGTTTTAACGTATCCGAATGATCATTAAAACCGCCCCAGTGGTCCCATGCTGATTCCATCTCATTGTTACCGCACCAGAGTCCAAGACTTGCATGATGTCTCAACCTTCCCGCATTATCCTTCGTTTCTTCTATAATGCTCTCCCGCAGTTTCTCCGTCAGCTCATAGACATTGCAGGCATACATAAAATCCTGCCATACGATCAGACCATGTTCATCACAGTAATCATAGAAAACATCCGCCGGATAATAACCGCCGCCCCAGATGCGGATGCAGTTAAAATGACATGCCACTGCCGTATCTAACAACTCATAAATACGCTCCGGAGTAATTTTTGAATAAATACAGTCTTCCGGAATATAGTCTGCACCTTTTGCAAAAATCTTTACCCCATTGATGCAAAAAGCAAATTCCTCGCCCCATGCATCCTTTTCCTGGCTGACCGTCAATGTGCGCAAACCAATGCGCAGTTCTTTTGCATCCAGAAATTCTCCGCCCAGAAAAAGTTCCGCACGCACCGTATAAAGCGGCTGTGCACCGTATCCGTTCGGCCACCAGAGTTTCGGATCTTCAACCAGACATTTTCCATCCGAAAAAGAAATCTGTTTTCCATCCGGTGTCTGCAGCGTGATTTTTACCTCAAGATTATCTGCATTCTCTGCCAGTGTCGAATCATTGTTTCCAACACTTTCTTTCAATATCCGGGCATTACTTTCCGCACTCTGTGGCAATACCAGATACTCAGCTTCCGCAATTTCACCGTCCTGTGCCTTTTCCGGCAACATCACTTTTGTTTCTGCCGACAGAAAAACTTTTCCATCTATGTGTTCCTGTCTGATATGCAGATCAGACAGTTCTGCCTTCTCATAGCTGTCAATAAAAATATCACGCCAGATCCCCATATCCGGTAACTGTGGACCCCAGTCCCAGCCAAACATGGAATGTGCTTTCCGGATATACTGATTTCCTTCCATCGCACCGCATGCCGTGTAATGAATCTCTTTTCCCGCTGCCGGCACATGTTCGTTTACATATGCGATTGCAGAATGGATTTTCACTGTGATATTGTTTGTCCCGTTTTTCAGGACATTTGTGCACAGGATCCGGTAACGAAGATGCATGTTATCCACATGCTTTATCAGCATGCCGTTGATAAAAATATCTGCCACCGTGTCGATTCCGTCACAGCAGAGTGCATACACTCTTCCCTCTTCTTTTTTCAGTTCAAATTCCCTTGAAAAAATAAAATCATTTTTCAGCAGCTCTCTTGTCGGGTACTCATTCATCCGGTAAAATGGATCTTCAAGTAAACCGTGTTCTGTCAGTCCGGAAAGTACTGAACCCGGAATCTCCACCGGGCAGAGCAGTGTTTCATCCGCTTTTTTTAACTGCCAGGTACCATTTAAATAAAATTTTTCATGTTGTGCCATAAATATTCTCCATTCCCTTTCGAATCATTTTTTCAAAACTTTCCCGGAAATGCATATCATCCTCCGTGTTTCTCTTTTTTGGTCCTTTCAGATGATTCTTCCCGGATGCCCGCCTCGCCTTTTTATTCATATGGCGCTCTAACAGCATCCGGTCGATGTTATCATCCGTGTACCACCTTCCGGACTGATGGATCGCAAATGCACCTTTTCCAAGTGCCATCGCCGCTACCCCATAATCCTGTGTCACAATGATATCTCCCTTCCGGCATAAATTAACCAGCGCAAAATCCACCGCATCTGCCCCGGCACCAATGATCTTTACTTCACTGTAATCAGAATATAAAACGTGGTTCGTGTCACATAACAGCGTCACCGGTATCTTATATTTGATTGCAAGTTCTTCCACGATTCCCACCACCGGGCAGGCATCCGCATCCACATAGATCTGCATAAATTCTCCATTCCTGCATTTTTATTCATCATAATAAAATGATCTGTCAAACATACATTCCATTATTTGTATCTCAAATTCCTGTATGCCATAGAAGCTGTTTGTTCTGCTTACCTGTTATATTATAACAAGGATCTTCTATAATTTCCAAATAAATCCGATCAAAAAAATTAGGGAAGCCCATCCGACCTCCCTAACTTATTTCTCATATAAAATGTTTGATTTCTATTATATTGCTGGTTACACCTTGTGATTTTACGGAAATCTTACAGCTTCCCGCCGCTACTGCAACGATTTTTCCTTTTGATGAAACCTTTGCAACCGATGTTTTTGTTGACTTATATGTCAACATTTCGCAATTTGACACCTCTAGCAGAATCACTTAAAATGAAATCCAGAGACTTATTAATTCATAACAATAGATTGCCCGCGGAGCGTACATTCTATTATTTTACTAAACGATAAGGGGTTTTTTATTATGGTAGATATTCCAATGAGATCCTCTGCTCCCGTCACCAGACAGACCGTCCTTTCCATCAACGAACGCAAAGTTGAGGGGGCAAAAACAACACGAACCATCACTTCGATCAATCACACGTCATCTCAGGCAGTATCAAACGCATCCACACCGGCGTCAAAACCTTTACCTCCACTGGTACATATGGTGCAAAAAGGTCAGAAAACACCGCTGGAGAATTCCGGAAAGCTCACTTCCATAAAGGCATGTCTTGGATGGAATGTCAAAAATCCTGCCTGTGATGTGGATGTATCCGCATTTTTGCTCGGCTCATCCGGTAAAGTGATCGGTGATTCCTGGTTTGTCTTTTACGGGCAGACCGAAAGCCCGGATCACAGCACGGTTTTCCACGCTGACGGCGGCGCAGACCGCGAGATCATTTCCGTGGATTTTACCAGATTAGATCCATCCGTTGCCAGAATCGTATTTGTGCTGACGATCAATGAAGCATTTGAAAAAAATCTGAATTTCGGAATGCTTGAGGATGCGTATATCCGTATTATGGATCCTGCCGGCACCGAGCTGGTCAGCTTTAAAATGGATGAATACTATACGAACGTGACATCCATGATGATTGGTGAACTGTATCTGCATAACGGCGCATGGAAATTTAATGCCATCGGAAACGGCGTGGCAAAAGATCTCGCAGGACTGTGCGGTTTGTACGGCGTTCAGGTTATTTAAACAAAGGATTAGATTTTGGAGGAAATTTGTTATGTTAACATTTGAAACAGTAAACGAACTTACTTTAAAGGTTACCTGCACTGGCAGTGATGTACTCTTTACAAAAGCAGGTGCATTTATCGCCGGAGAAAATGCCGGTGGAAAGAATTACAAATTTGAAAAAGTCTTGCTTGGACCGCAGAATAATATCGGGCAGGCTCTGCTTGGTCAGCTTGCACGAAGAGTGACCGGAGAAAATCTCCCACTTATGAAGGTAACTTTAAATGGTGATTCTGTTACATATTACGCAAATTATGGTCAGCATGTTGTGGTCTATCACTTAGAGCAGGGGGAAACTATCTCAGTGGAATCCGAAAATATTCTCGCTTTCTCCCAGGATTGTGATTACAGTGTCCGTTTTATCGGTGTCGGTGTGCTTTCCCAGAAAGGTCTTGCAACTTCCACTCTGATTGCACGTGGAAAAGATGCATATGTTGCTGTGCTTTGTGACGGCAACCCGATCGTTTTAAGCAATGTGATGTCTCAGGATACGATCTCTGTTGATCCGGACGCTGTTGTATGCTGGGTTGGAAATGGACATTGTGATCCGCAGGTGACGGCTGATATTTCGTGGAAAACGTTTATCGGACAGGCTTCCGGGGAGTCTTACCAGTTTGAGTGGCATGGGAATTGTCCGGTTACAGTGATTATTCAGCCTTCGGAGAGGAAGGGCGGAATCAGTGTGAGTATGGATTAGTGGCTGGCACTTTACCTCACATACCAAAAACGGAGTCTGTTGCAAGTGGTATTATCCTGTATGAATAATACCTGCTGCAACAGACTCCGTTTTTATTTTTAGAACTTTTTCTAATAGGCCATCGGAAAATATTTTTTTCGATGTCATTTCATCTATTTTTTTCCGGGCTCCGGATGTTTTCGGGATTTCATATTTTTGTATGAATCCCGATGGGACAAGTCCGCGGTCGGCGGTCGATAGCATGGGGATATCAAAGGTGCTGTCTCCGGCGGCAATTACGAACTCTGGTTTTAGTTTTTCTCTGAGTCGGTCTACTGCCATTCCTTTATTCAGGGTTTGCGGTACTACATATACTTTTTCACCGTTGGAAAATACATCTACATATTTTGTATCGAGAGATGTTTTTAAATCATTTACAACTGTTTCGGGATCATTGCATTTTGTAAAGATAAACAGCTTTTCAATGTATCGGAGTTCAAATTTTCTGCGTGGTTCCCGCTCTAACAGTTCCATGGCAAGGTTCATTTCTTCCCTGCTATCCGACACCAGATGCAGGGAGTCCTGATACCATGCTTCATCCGGCACACCATTTATCAGAAGAACACCACCGTTGCAGACCAATGCATATGGAAATGGTCCGATTCCCAGATCAATGCGCTGATATTGTTCCAACGTCCTAGTGGTCGTTGGAACAATGAGCATTTCATTTTTTACGAGCTGCAGGAGATGATATGTTTCCTCTGTGATGTAAGATATTTCTCTTCCCTGATAGAGTTCCACATTTCGCTTCCGCGGCCCGATGTCATGTTTATAGGAATAGATGAGTGTATTATCCAAATCGGTATGAAAGGCGATCATTTTTTCGAAACAATGGCTTTTCTTACCATATCAACCGGGATAATGAGCACTGCTAACAGCATGGAAACAAATAATGCTTTTGCATTCAATGTCGTTGTGCTGAATACCTGACCACCAATCTCAATGATGATGGTCTGAAGTATAAAGATCACACCCATAACAATGATAAAATTCTTGTTCTCTTCAATGTGTTCAAATACATTAAATCTCTCAGATCTGGTATTTAAGCTGTTAAAAATGATTGAATAAATGAAAAAAGCAAACATAAATGTTTTTTCATATAATTCCGGATCCGCGCAGCCTGCCGGTGTTACAAAATCTGTAATCCCACCAATGTTTTCCAGAATCAGGATGGAGCCAAGTGTGATAAATACAGAGCTTGTTCCGATTGCAGATTTAATATAAGTTGTTAAAATGTTATCTTTTCTGAGTGCCGGTTTTTCATTCATGTATCGGTCGAGAATCGGCTCTCCGCCAAATGCCATGGCTGCCAAAGTATCCATGATCAGATTGATCCATAAAATCTGGACAATGGAGAATGGCTCGGTCCATCCCAGGATCGGCGCAATAATGTTCATCAACAGGGTACTGATATTGACGGTCAGCTGGAAGATTAAGAATTTACCAACTGATTTTGACATTGTTCTACTGTTCAATACGCAGTCCTTAATGGAAGTCAAACTGTTATTTAAGATGACAACGTCACCTGCCTCCTGTGCAACTGCTGTACCGTCTCCCATGGCAAATCCGATATCTGCCTGTTTTAATGCCGGTGCATCATTAACACCGTCTCCGGTCATACCGCAGACATTATCAAGCTGCTGTGAAATAGAAACAAGTCTCTTTTTATCAAGCGGTTTTGCCCTGCTCACCACGCGGAGATTCGGAAGTTTTTTCTTTAACTCTTCATCTGACATCTGCTCTAACTCTTCATGTGTGAGAACAACATCGTTCTGCTCGTCTTTTAAGATACCAGCTTCCTTTGCGATGGCAACTGCTGTTTCCTCCGCATCACCGGTTACCATGACAACCTGGATACCGGCATTGTTTAAAATCTCAACGGTCTCAACCGCATCGGTTCTTACGTTATCTCTTAAGCAGAGCACTGCCATCAGAACTGTTTTTCCATCTGCGATTTTGGCAACAGAAAGCAATTTCATCGTTCTCTTTGCCTGAGCGAGCATCTGATCTTCCACAGCTTTTTTATCTGCTGCAGTAAATTCTTTTTCTTCACCGGATGGAAGCATATAATGTGTTACTTTATCAATGATGTTTTCGGTTGCACCTTTCCAGTAAACCAGTCCGTTTTTCAATGTAACGGTAGCGCATTTCTTTTCCGAATCAAATCCGCTGATGTCAGCGACTTTATCCGGATCGTTTTTCGAATCATCATAACCATGCTCTAGGGCATATCCCAAAAGGGCTCTGTCCATGTTATTACTTCCGATTGGTTTACCCTCGGATACTTTTGCAAGATTGTTTAATGTAATTGCCTCAATAAATTCCTGACTCGGAATATGTTCTGCGATTTTACCGTCACCGGTGATAAATTCTACTAAAGATAAATTACCCTGTGTAATCGTTCCTGTTTTATCACTAAATAAAACATTCATATATGCAGAATCGGAAAATGCTGCCTTGTGGCTGACAAGAATATTTTTCTTGTACATGGACTCTGTGTTCATGGACTGCACCAGACTGTTCATCATCGGAAGACCTTCCGGCACTGCCATGATAACGATAGATGCCATCAACATAACTGCCTCTGCAACCAAAAGCAGAACATAAACAACTGTGATTGGTTCACCCGTACGGATCAGGTTCAGTACAACATCTAATACGCCTGCAATGGCAGCCGCGGACACACCAAGTTTACCGATACCGGCAGCTACCACTTCCAGTTTCAGGCTTGAAGTATCTTTTCTCTCGTCCTCTTCATTATCATCCGTCAGAGCCTTGTTGATCTTTCCAAGCTCGGATGCATCACCGATGACGGTTGCAACCATATACCCTTCACCGGAGGTCACTACTGATCCCATAAATACTTTATTTGCAGATGCATAATCTGTAGATTCCGCTTCATCAAGATTATCAGCAGCCGTTTTATTCTCATCTCTTGACTCACCGTTTAATGCAGCCTGTGAAACTTTGATGTGTCCTTCAAATAACACACCGTCGGTCGGTACCTTATCACCAGCCTGAACGAGGATCGTATCACCTTTTACAATCTCACTGGTAAGGATATTGACCAGTTTTCCATTTCTCATGACTTTTGCATAAGTCTTGTTGTATTCTTCCTGTAATGCCTCACTTCTGGAACTGTTGCGGTACTCGGATAATGTACTGAATCCGGTTGCCAGTGCGATTGCTAAAACAATACTTATAATCTCAACAACATCGTTTTCTCCTGCTAATGCCGGTACAAACACACCGATAACAGAAATGACGATTTTCATGACCAGTGCTGCACATAATACTTTGATCCAAATGTCATCAAATGCTCCGATGAACATCGACCACAGTGATTCTGTCTCTTTTTTTGCAAGAGCGTTTGTTCCAAAATCCTGTTTGCTCTTGTTTACTTGTGAGTCTGACAGACCTCTCATAAGCTCTTCTTTATTTATGTTACTCATTTTGGGTAGTTAACCTCCTCTAATGTATCAATCTTTTTTATACAAATCTTCTGCTCAGTTCTCCCAGTCCCGGGTCATTTGTACCCTGGCCAACAGCGCTGAACTTCCATTCTCCGTTATGTCTGTACACTTCTCCAAATATCATTGCCGTCATACCGGAATAATTTTCAGTCAGGTTGTACTTGCACATTTCATTATTGTTTCTTGCATCAACTAAACGGATGAATGCATTCTCAATCATGCCAAAATGCTGATGTCTCTGAACCGCCTGATAAATATTTACAACGATTACGATTTTGTCGTACTCCTGTGGTACTTTTGCAAGGTCGATCACGATCTGCTCGTCATCTCCATCACCGGCTCCTGTCAGGTTGTCTCCCTGATGATTTACGGTACCTGATTTATGGTGCAAATTACCAAAATAAACGATGTCTGATTTATCCACCAGTTTTCCATTCTTTAACATCAGTGCGGATGCATCACAGTCGATCGGCTGCTGCTTTGATCCGCCCCCGAATAAAGCACTTAAGAATCCACCTCCGGATGAAGACTGCTGCACTTCATCCCATCCAAGACCGACAATAATCTTTGACAATCCTGCGTTATCTTTTGACAGACTGACCTTCTGTCCTTTCTGTAAACTAATTGACATTATAATCCTCCTTGTTTTGCGGAGCAAAATGCGAACCCCCTGGTGAGCAGAGGATTTTACTCCTTGTTTTGCGGAGCAAAATGCGAACCCCCTGGTGAGCAGAGGATTTTACTCCTTGTTTTGCGGAGCAAAATGCGAACCCCCTGGTGAGCAGAGGATTTTACTCCTTGTTTTGCGGAGCAAAATGCGAACCCCCTGGTGAGCAGAGGATTTTACTC
>ERZ773276.630-NODE-630-length-35542-cov-11.055147_pt1 | contig 35542 bp, 39 predicted proteins | sample MGYA00511386_ERZ773276 | MGnify/ENA primary metagenome ERZ773276 (study PRJEB29015, sample SAMEA2737778) | human gut metagenome | biome: human gut; feature: human-associated habitat; material: faeces | place: China | collected 2012 ...
GATCAAAACCGGAGATTTTCATCTCGTAGGTGGCGTGGTGACCGTTGGTATTCAGCTCCACAGTGGTGCCCTCTACGGTGGTCTCGGTGGCGTGGACCTTGCCAAGCTCCCACTTGCCGCTCAGCAGGTTATACCATGCAGTGATGTAGTAGGCAGGGGTCTCACTGAGCTTGTAGTAAGCGTAGCTCTCGTTCTCAAACAAGGCATCTGCGCCGGTGTAGGTGGTGGTGGATTCCTTGCCCTTCAGGGTAACGGTAATGTCGTAGCTGTCGGCATCGGTGACCTGCTTTGCGTTCTTCAGCGCCCACGGGGTCAGTACCTTGACCGGGAAGGAAACGCCGGTGATGTCGGTGCCATCTGCGTTGACGTGGTAGGAACCAGCGGCAAGGTTGCCCGCACGGGTCTTGTTCTTGGTGGCGCTGGTCACAGCGTCGATCTCAGATGCGTTGTCCACACCGGCAGCTTTGTAGAAGTCGGCGTAGGGGATGTTCATCTGGACATAGCTGGAGGTCAGGCCGTTTTCCTGTTCCACCTCTTCCGCAGCGAAGGCCGGGACTGCCACAGCGCATACCAGCATAGCGGCCGCAAGTGCACCTGCAAATACTTTTTTCAATCTCATGGTAACACACCTCTATCTCAGTTTTGAAAAAACAGTTAGCTTAGCCTAACAATTGACGCAAAAAAATGCGGGGGTAAAGCCCCTCAGATGGTTAGGCAAAACAAATTTACAAAGTAAAAATAGCACTCCAACCGGGCGTTGTCAAGCAGAAACCGGCAAGTTTGCAGAGGTAAATTTTTCGGTGCAGGAAACGATCTGCATCCTCTATACCGCAAAGCCCTTGACCTTTTTGCCGGAGCGCAGTATACTGTTTGCGCGGTTAGTTACATTTAACCACAAGGAGGTACTACATGATACAAGACGCATTCTGGGGGATTTTGATCCCCTTTCTGGGCACAAGTCTTGGGGCGGGCTGTGTGTTCTTTTTGAAAAACTCTCTGCGTGACGGCATCCAGCGCGCCCTCACCGGCTTTGCCGCCGGAGTGATGGTGGCGGCATCGGTATGGAGCTTGCTGATCCCGGCTATGGAGCAGGCCGCAGATCTGGGCAGGCTGGCGTTTTTCCCGGCGGCGGTGGGGTTCTGGCTGGGCATCCTGTTTTTGCTGCTGCTGGACCATCTCATCCCGCATCTGCACCAGAATAGTTTGCAGGCCGAAGGGCCCAAAAGCCAGCTCCAGCGCACCACCATGATGGTTCTGGCGGTGACGCTGCACAACATCCCGGAGGGTATGGCAGTGGGCGTAGTCTATGCCGGATATCTTGCCGGAACTGCTCAGATCACCGCCGCCGGGGCGCTGGCACTTTCTCTTGGCATTGCCATCCAGAACTTCCCGGAGGGTGCCATCATTTCCATGCCCCTGCGGGCAGAAGGAATGAAAAAAGGCCGGGCGTTCTGGGGCGGCGTACTGTCCGGCATCGTAGAGCCTATCGGGGCAGTGCTGACGATTCTGGCGGCAGGCATTGTGGTGCCCGCGTTGCCCTATCTGCTCAGCTTTGCCGCCGGAGCCATGCTGTATGTGGTGGTGGAGGAACTGATCCCGGAAATGTCGCAGGGGCAGCACTCCAACGTTGGCACGGTATTTTTTGCGGTGGGCTTCAGCGTGATGATGGTGCTGGATGTGGCACTGGGGTGACGGATGGAGCCCTCGAAGGCGAAATCTTTTTCGGAATCTCCGAAAATGCCTAAACTTCTTGACAGAGGCAACAGCAGGGCGTATTATTTTGGCAGAAGGACCGCTGAGAAGCGGCTTTTTATAGAACAGAAAGTTAGCTTTACCTAACTTGCGGCACGAGGAATTACTGGCCTGTCATCCGGTGCAGTGGGCGCATCTGGTAAAAAGTATTGCATTGTGAACGGTAAACAGAAAGAGGGTGGCGTTATGTCCTTTTTTGAAAACACCCGAAAGCCCGTAGGCCTTGGCGGGAAGATCATGGTTGCTATGATGAACTTTGGACACAGCGCAATGGCAGAATGGGGGCTGCGCTTTTTACAGCCTGCCCCGGATGCCATGGTGCTGGACTGCGGCTGCGGCGGTGGAGCGAACATTAAAACGCTGTTGAAACTGTGCCCCAACGGCAAGGTGCAGGGCATCGACTACTCAGCCGTCAGCGTGGAAAAAGCGCGAAAAGTCAATGCCAGAGCCATTGCGGCAGGACGGTGTACCGTGCAACAGGCAAGTGTGGCAGAGCTGCCGTTTGAAGCGGAGCAGTTTGATGTGGTGACCGCCTTTGAAACGGTCTACTTCTGGCCGGAGCTTGCACAGAATTTCAGAGAGGTCTATCGGGTGCTGAAGCCCGGCGGAATCTTTTTCATCTGTAACGAAGCAAACGGCGAAACGACAAAAGACGACAAATGGACGCAGATCATCGATGGCATGACCATCTATACGGACACTGCACTGAAAGAGTATCTGGAACAAGCAGGATTTTGTCAGATTCAGAGCCACAAAAATAAAAGGGGCTGGCTTTGCATCACAGCACAGAAATGAGGTGCGATCATGTCGAAAAAGGCAACGGAATTTCAAAGAAAAGCAATGAGCTGGATGTACCGGGGCAAGGAGATCTTCAAGCCTTTGAACACCGGCTGGATCGACGAGAATGTTGCCTGCGTGCGCGAATGGGTGGCGAACATCTTCTTTTACCGCAAAGGCGATACGACCATTATGGTCGATGCGGGATATAACTACGACCGCCTTGCCGAAAAAATGGGCTGGCTTGGGATTGATCCGAAGTCGATACACCATATCCTTATCACCCATCAGGACACCGACCATGTGGGTGCGGTGGAAGCAGACAGTCCGGGGCTGTTCCGGAATGCGAAGCTGTACATCGGAGAGATCGAGAACCGGTATCTCACCGGCGAGGTGCGGCGAAAAGTCATCTATCATCTCTATAAATTGCCGCAGGTCACGATCAACAACGAAAAGGTACTGCTGCACGATGGGCAGGTACTTGACATTGACGGCGTCAGGATCGAGTGTTTTCTGGTTCCCGGTCATACATGGGGGCACATGGTATACCTTGTGGACGAGAAATATCTCTTTACCGGCGATACCCTCTGGTTCGGCGCGGACGGCGGCTACAGCTTCATTTCCTCGCTGGCGGAGGACAATAAGCTGGCTGTGCAGTCACTGGCGGAGCTGGAGCGGAAACTGCGCGCACGTGGGCTGCATCCATATTTCATCACCGGTCACACGGGATGGACGGACAATTTTGCCTTTGCGTTTGCCCACAAAGACAAGAGCTGTTCACCATTCAAAAAACGAGTACATGACCCATCGGCACCCTATGATGCCTACGACGAATCGGACGACACCGAAGAAAATGCAAAGAGCGGTTTTCTGAAAGGCGTGGGAAGATGAAGGACAGTGAATTACAAATTGACCGTAGCTGCCATGTGCTATATTCCAAACCCTGCAAAAAGGAAATTCTGGCGAAAATCACTCTGCACTATCCGGAGGTGGAGCGCGAGGCGGTCTGGGAGCAGGTGCAGCTGAGATACGCAGAGCTTCTTTCCAAGTGGCGCACCGACCTCGGCGGTAAAAAGAATTTTCACAACGGCGTAGGCGGCACCTACGACTGCATCGCCATCATGTGCTTTTACGATGTGTGCCGGGATGTGGTCACATTCCGCGAAATGGAAGAGATAGAAGAAAATCTGATCCTGCCGTCCTTCCGGAAGCTGCGATTCGTTGACATCAACAAGCCATTCTGGAAAAAGCTGATGTATCGGGCATTCAGCACCGCCCAAAAGCACTGTGACACATGGCATGATTACGAGATGGATGTTGCGCCTTACGAAAACAGCAAGCCCATCTATTATGAATTTACGGCGTGTCCGGCGGCGGAATTTGCCAAGCGGTTTGGATTTGCGGACATTATGCCCGCCCTGTGCAATGTGGACTATGCGTCCATGGAACTGCTCCATGCCAAGCTCGTGCGGACGACCACCTGCGTGGACGGCTGCCGATGCGACTATACCATCTGCGGCGATAAGGATCCATACGTAAAGGAACATCCCGAATACCGGGATGAAAACGGATACAGGAGGAATAAGTAATGCTTTTACAGGTAATTCTGGAAGGTCTTGGGCTAGGGGCACTGCTGGTTCTGGTCTGCGCTGCGGGCATCCGCAAAGGGGCTGTTGGGATGGTGCATCTTTACAGCCCGGCGGTGCAGCAGCGGTGCGTGAAGCTGGGACTTACAACACACGAGAAAATCAAGCGAAATTCTCTACTTTTCAAAGCCGTCTGCGTTCCAGGCTATATCGGCTATGTGCTGGTCTGTGTCTATGGGATAAACGGTGCAAAGGGCTTTGTTCAGGGTTTCTGGCAGTTACTCGTCATCTTGTCCGTTATGAATCTCATGGACCGCCTGTTGGTTGACGGCTATTGGGTGGGGCACACGAACGCATGGACGATCCCCGGAACGGAGGATCTGAAGCCCTACATTACTGCAAAAGACAAGCAGGAAAAGTGGCTGTTCGGTACGGTAGGCATGGCAGTCATAGCGGCGGCGCTGGCGGTCCTTATGACGGCTTTTATTCACTGAGGAAAGGAGAGACAATGAAGTTTAAGACATTGGGAAATCGGAATGCTCCCGCTGTTTTGTTTTTTCACGCAATGGGCGTGACGGGGGAGAGCAGCGAACCGGTTGCAAACTATTTACAGGATCGGTATTTCTGCATTTTACCTACCTCCACCGTGTACTGCAAAGGGCAGAAATGTAACCGTTGTAATACTGCAAGACCTGTTCCACGGCCCCGGCGTCACCGGCGCGGGCCGCCTCGATCACTGCAAGGGGCAAAGGCTCCTTATATCTGGCCTGCTTCATTCTGCAATACCTCCCGTCAGTCTTGTTCTCATGGTTTCCAGCGTCTTAGTCCTGTGCCGCTGGACGGCGCTGCGGGACATTCCCACCACCGCGCCGATCTCGCTGTCCGTCAGTTCCAGGACACAATGCAGTATCAAGATGCTTTGTCCCGGCTGGGGCAAGCTGGCAAAGGCAGCGGCCACCAGCCCGTCGCTGATCTGAAGCTCACAGCCATAGGCCGGAAATATAAAACTGTCGCTGGGGTACTGATCTATCGTGCATAGCGTGTCCAGTTCCGAAAGCGGCAGCGTTTCAAAGGATGTTTCCCAGCCACGCTGACGCTTCCTTTCCCGGAAGTAGTCAACGGCTTCATGGTACAGTACCAGCTTGCAAAAATGGTCAAACTGGCAGCGCCTCCCGTAATCATCAGGGGTAACTTTCATCTTCTCACCTCCTTTCCGTGGGGAGTGAGCAGGATGATCCTGTCCGTTGTCAGGGGCCTATGCTGGCCCTGGTCTGCTGACCGCCTCCTTTTCCATCTGATTTTTTGCCGGAAATGACAATCCGCGAAAATCGACAAAAATCGCCCGGCAGGTCGTAAACCTACCGGGCGACGATTTGAAGCGTTTTGTTGTTTTCTTACATGGTATAGTTCATACTCATAGCCGGAATATTCCCGTGGCGGGGCAAGGCTTTTTTTAAGCGGTAGAAGTGGATTAGATTATAATGATAGTAAAACAGCATGGCGGCGTCCTCCCGTGGGCCGCCATGCCTTTAACTGCTGGGAATGACAGAAAGAAAGCAGCGGCCTTGATTTCTCAAAACCGCCACCAGTGAATATAAATTAAGCGTGAAAATGGGTCTGCCCAGCAGCGGTTTTTTTCTTTTCTGCCGCTGGGCAGATGTTTTTTCTTTAGATACATGATAAGAGGAATTTTTGAAGATTCCATAAAGATTTGAAAAATGGACGGACATAAAAGACGTCCATTACACTATCGGAAAATCAGCAAGGAAGTTTCATAGTAACCTTTGCGCCGCCGGTTTCTTTTGAATTTTCTAAAATAAGCTGACCATTATGTTGTTCCATAATCGAATTTGTAATATATAGACCCATACCAAAGTGTAACTTTGAATTGCGGCTTTGATCGCCCATATAGAACCGTTCCTGTGCGTGGCATAATGCCTCTTTAGAAAACCCCGTTCCCTCGTCTGTGACTGAAATTTCCACGAAACCGTTGTTACTCTGAACATCCACATAAAGCGTTCCGCCTTGCGGGGAGTAGTCCAGCCCATTACTGATAACATTCATAATAGCACGTTCTATCAGCACCCTATCAAATTTCAGCATTTGAGGGAGTGAAACAGTATTCATTTGCAGCCGGATTTCTTTTGTCCGGCATAGTGATTCCATATAACCGAACAAGTGCTGCATGAACGCTGGCAAGTCTATACTTTCAATATGGAGCTGATAACCAACCGCCGCCCGTGATATATCAATCAGGGTTTGAATATATGACTGCATCTGGCCGGAGCTTTCCACGACGTAACCAGCGTATAATCGTTGCTCATCATCAAGATTTGTTTCTGTGAGTAAATCAGCATTTCCTTGAATAACCGTCAGAGGCGTTTTCAAATCATGGGCAAGCGCGGCGATTTGCTCTTTCTGTGTCTGTTCGGTTTTCCATTGCCGTTCTAACGAAATTTTCAGATTATCTTTCATATCTGAAAAAGATGCAAGGACATCTTCAAACTCTTTGATTTTGGCGTGTCCTACTTCAAAATCAAGGTTTTGCTTTGAAACCTCCGCAGTTGCTTCAAAAAGCGGGGTCAGTTGTGTACGCAGGTTCTTAGCAAATCTGGCGGTCAGTATGATAATGACCAGCAGCGAATTTACAGCCATCAGGATAAACGCAAGCGTGTCAGGAGATGGAAAATATTCCGGTAGCCATGACACTGTAAATTGAGAACCAATATAATACCTTAAAACGCAAAATTCGTTTTCCCGGACAACAAGTGCAAACTGCCTCCCCGTAGCATATTCAATATGTTCTCCCTTTGCGTACAGCAGGGCAATTTCTTTTTCATCATCGTCCATATTGCTGTAAAGCTCATTAAAGTTCTTGTCCAGAATTAAGTAGCCGCATCCCTGTGGAATCACAACCTTTGTAATATCCGGGGCAATCGTCAGCGTTGGAATGATCTCTTTTACCTGCAATTCACTTAGATTTGCTCTTGTAGCTAATCCAGCATTTACAGCAAGTCCCTCCAAACCAGAAGGGACAATAATTGCCGCTACCAGCATGACAATGAGGGAGATAGCAAACTGGCGAAACAATATTTTCAATGTAGGTTTCTTTTTCACTCCCATTTATATCCTATCCCCCATACGGTGCTGATCGGACTTATTTTGAAATGCTCCAATTTCGCACGAATATTTTTTATATGCGTTGAGATCGTAGAGTTATCGCCTATTCCATCAAACCCGAAAACGGCTTCATAGAGTTGTTCTTTTGTAAAAACCTGTCCCCGGTTTTTCGCAAGGTATTCACAGATTGAATACTCGCTTTTGGTAAGGGGAACCGGCTGTTCTGAAACATACAGTACTTTTGCGGAAAGGTCAAATCTTATATCAGGCTCAAATGAAAGTGTGCTGTGATGCTCCCTTTTTTCTCTGCGTAAATGTGCCGCGACACGGGCGCGAAGCTCCTGAATACGAAAAGGTTTCGTAATATAATCATCCGCACCGATGCCCAATCCAAACAATATATCTTCCTCTAATGTCTTTGCGGTCAGAAAGAGAATCGGGCAGTCTACCATATTCCTGATCTGTTTGCAAAACTCAAACCCGTCTGTGCCAGGCATCATCACATCCAAAAGAATGAGGTCATAGAAATGCAGCTTTTTGATGTCTACATCATCCGCATTTTGACAGACTGTTATCAAATATCCATCTTTCCCCAAACTGTTCTTAATCAATTCCAAGATAGAAACTTCATCGTCAACTACAAGTAAGTGGGTCAAAAAATCACCTCCCGCCCCATTATACCACATTGTCGAGGTTACTCATCATTATTTTTAATGTCAGCTTTCCGATATTCATTGTTGATATTTACAGCTACGGCATTGCTTATATCCACATCCACAATACTGTAAACGTAGCCGAAACTGAAATCTTCCCCCGCCACATTTTTGAAGCGTTTCGATACCTGCCCGATTTCTTCTTGCAGTTCTGACATTTCAAGACATTCATCCGTTATGGTATATGTCAGGCCGTTATATGAAATTTCATCATAGTTTGCGGCGTTCAGCTCATAATACGGCAGAGATTCATTTAACGCCTTATTTTTATCGGCGGTATCGCGGAGCGCACCGCAGGCCGATAAGCATATAAGACTTACAAGCACAATTACCACGGCAAACAGGCACTTTTTATTCACTGTTTTTACCTCCCTCCCAACCATGAAACCAAACCAAACTGGCAATCAGCAGACAAACAGTGCAGCATACAGAAATAATCATACCGCTGAAAAAATCGGTTTTTACCTGTGCATACAGTTGGGGGCTATCCCATGCAAGCACAGTGTAATCCATAGCACGAACGCCCCAGGCCCAGGGAATATATTTCCATGTAGCGTCACCAAGCCCTGTTATCATAAGGGCAGCTATTAAACTCCCTGCAATTCCCAATCCCATAGATGCACCTTTTCCGAAGCTCATTCCCACAAACAAATGAATCAGGTAAATGGGAAGCATGGTAATCAACAATAGAATCCCTGCTTTCAGGTAAAGGCTTGCCGGAGCATCCCTATATAGTGCAGCGAATGTTCCTAACGCTAAAAATGTTGCGCCAAAAGCACAGATCATCAGAAAACCAAGTTTACCAATATACGTTGCCATGCGAGATGGGATTGTTCCCAACAAAAGCTGATAATGCCCGGCCTGATTTTCGATCTGAACAACCAGGCCCACAATAATGCCGATCAGAAACGGGAACGCAACGGCCAGCACTTCCAGATAGGCACTGATTTTGGTTGCCAGTTCCCATCTGGATATATGATAGTAACCCGCAAAAATCGCCGCACATATAATCGGAATCATGCTGTGCATATAGAGCAAAATGCTATGTTTACACTTCTGATATTCTGCTTTCCAGCAGCGAACCACAGATACCATAGTTACCCCACCTCCTTTTTCTCAAACCATCTTGCAGTTAAAAATGACAGCGCCGCAAACCAGGCCAGCGAAATGACCAATACAAGTATAATCATCCAAAATGCCATTGCCGTACTCTGATCTGCAACCGGCTCACCATTAGGCAAAATACCTAACACGGAAATCATAAGATGCGGCACCCAGCTATACGGGCAGATCATCCACAAAGAGGTTGTAGCCGTGAAAATCCCTAAAACGCTTCCAAGTCCGGCATTAAGAATAACCGTGACAAAGATACCAACTTTTTTTGATAACCATAAGCACAGCGGAACTTCCCATAGGCTTGCAATGACAATACAAGCTGTTCCGGCCGCAGCCTGCCAAATTCCGATTGTCAGGGGAATTTCGTTGATAACTAATATTGCAAAACCGCCCAATAGATTTAGCGCCAGGAAAATGAAATTCCCCACACAGGAGTAAATACCGGCCACTCCAATTTTTGCTTTCCAGACTTTGTTCTGCGAAACAGGCAATGAAGCAACGGCACGATATTTTAGTTTGCCATTATCCCGCTGTTCAATCAAGGCACAGGTGAGCGTAAGGAATCCAGGATAAAGCAGGATATACCACCAATTATAAGAATTGAGCTGGAACCAAAGAGGGGCAAAAAAGTTCATAAGCGCAGTTACAAACGGGGCCAGAACGATCAGCGTTTTTGTGAAAGTTCTCTTATGTTTTAGATTCTCGGCCTGAATATATCTCATTTCCATTTAATATCCCTCCTTACCATTTCTGCGAATAACATCCATAAAGAGTTGTTCCAAATCTTCACCGGCGCGAAGCTCTCCCTCATATCCAAGGACGCCGCCAGCAATGATACCCACATGATCTGCAATCTGCTGGACTTCTGACAGAATATGGCTGGACAAAATAACTGTAATCCCTTTGCAGGGAAAAGAGCGAATTAACTCTCGAAGTTCCTCAATCCCTAAAGGGTCAAGGCCGTTAGTCGGTTCATCCAGAATCAAAAGCTGGGGACTGTTCAGCAATGCAATAGCAATACCAAGCCGCTGCTTCATACCAAGAGAAAACTGCCCGGCCCGTTTCTTGCCGGTATTCGTGAGCTGGACAATTTGCAATACCTCGTTAATTCGTGCATCGTCCAGGCCGAGCAATGTAGTTCTGACTTTGAGATTTTCGTATGCAGTCAGATTTTCGTAAAGCGGGGGCATCTCAATCAAAGCACCGATATGCTCCAGATCATTCCGCTTCCACGGGTGGCCGTCAAACTCGATGCTTCCCGATGTGGGGCGCAAAATGCCGGTGACCATTTTTAAGATCGTGGATTTGCCAGCCCCATTCGGCCCCAGCAGACCATAAACCGAGTTGCGCCGGATGTTCAGTGACACATTGTTTACCGCCATTTGCCCCTTGAAATTTTTGCAGAGGTCAGTCGTTTTCAAAATCATATCCATATAATCAAGTCCTTTCTTTGATTGTAAGGATAGCATACCGGGCAATTTTGAAGATTTCATAAAGATTCCCGAAAACAGAATATGAACAATACACCGTAACCGTGGAGCATATCGCAACAAAGCACCAACCTACGCATTTAGGGCCTTAAAAAGCCCTATATTTCAAGGTTTTTCCCGCATAGTCGGCGGGGTATGTGAGTGTTTTATCCTATCCCCGCCATAGTGCCGCTCTAAATGCGTAGAATTTACCAGCAGAAAATCGCCGGTTTCTCTGGCTCCATACTCCCAGATATGGTATCATGGAAAAAATCAATCTGACGGGGGTATCAGGATGGACGGACAAGAAAAGCTGCTGGACTATGAAACAATCAAAGCCGCCGTTGCCGGTGAGAAGTGGGCCACAGAAAAGGTGCTGGCCCACTATGCGGACTACATCGACGAGCTTTCCACGGTGGAGATCAGGCAGCCGGGCGGCAAAGTGAAAAAAGTCATTGACGAGGATATGCGGCAGCACATTTCCTTAAAGCTGCTGGAAGCGTTGCCGAGCTTCCCGCTGGAACAAGAATAACGATCAAGAGGGCTGCACCCTCTTACGCCGCTTTGCGGCTATCACCTGCACACCCCCGAAACAGATACACCCGCTGCGCGTCTGTACCTGTTTCGGGGGCTAATAATGACTGTAACCTACGCCTTTCGGGGCTGATAACCGCCAGTTTCAAGGCTTCTCCCGCACGTTTGCAGAGGTGGGCGAATACTTTATCCTTTCCCCGTCAATACTGGGTTCTAAATGCGTAGGAACAGGCAAAAAGAAAAGACGCCGGACGCAAGCGGCCACATGGCCGCCGCGCCCGGCGTCTGCTGTTATTTATTCGTTCTCGTCTGTGAAATAGAATTTCTGGCTGTCATAGTCAGAATCCGTCATACGTTTCAGCTTGGAAAGGGTCTGCTGGGCCAGCGTCCACATATCCCCGTCCATACCCGGCATGGCTGCGGTGATCTTGCCTATCGTCCTGCGTCGGTCTACGTTGTGGTACATGCAAGGAACTCCCGGTCCTCCTCTGTCATCGGTGCAACCCAGCCGTTTTCGGCACCATGGGCTTCGATTTTCTCTAACTCTGCCATACGCTCTTTATCCATGTCAGTTGCTCCTTTCAAAGTAATCGATCAGTTCTCGCGCAGCATCCTCCCAAATCACCAAGCGGAAAGGATCATAGGAACCCGCATGACTTGCGCCGAACTCGCGGATATGGATAGTATACCACCAATTCCTACATTTTTGCCTTAAAAAAGCGTCGATAAAAAGTGACGATAAGAAAAACGACGATAAAATCTGTGCTACAAAAAAACCATCACTTGTAGGCTATTGCCTGAGTATCTTTTGGGGTTGCTGAATTCACCTCCGGAGACGTAGAAAGCCGCCGCCCGGATGGGCGACAGCCTTTCGTATAGAGTATTTTGTTTTGCATCTGACTGCAGCGCTTACTTGAGCAGCCGCGGATAATCTGTTGTACCATTGACAATCGCATAAACGTAGACGGTGTCCCCAATCAGTTTGTAGATGGCAACATAAGTCTTCGTCAGCACAAGTTTACGGTAACCGCTTGCCGCAAGGATCGGGTCCGGATGCGTTTGCCCCATCAGCGGGAAATCCCGCAGACGGTTTATGGTCGTTTTCATCGTACTGTAGATTTTCCGCGCGTAGGGAGTTCCTGCCTCCGTAATGTGATACTTTACGATCTCCTCGAAGTCGTGTTGAGCAGGTGGAAGATAGACCAGTTTACTTTTCGTAGGCACGGAACAGCTCCTCCATTCTTTCGTCAAGCTCCTCCGGCGTGCAGACAGGCTCTCCGCTCAATCTGCTGAGTTCCGCAGCATAAATTTTGTCGCGGTGTCGGAACATTTTTTCCCGCTCCTCGTATGCTGCCATGCTCATATAAACACCGTCATCTTCACCCTTGTTCGTGATGAAGATCGGTTCACCGGATGCCTTTGCCAGCTCAGAGATCTGCGTGTACTCATTCCGCAGAGCAGAGGATGGTCTGATTTGCATAGAAAGCCCTCCTTATCAATTTCTTGATAGTATTATATCAAGATAACGCCTTTTATGCAAGCCTATCTTTGTGAGGCGTGAAGGTGACTTTATTGGCCTATATCATTCGCCGGCAAAGCAACCATAGGTGAACAGAGAACGGGATTCCTATGTGAATGCGATGCATAATATCTCGATTAAACAAACGGTAATCACTGGTGGAAGAGTGATTATAACTGCGGCCAAGCAAAATCTACAAAAAAGTTAGTAAAAATCTATAAAGGAAGAAAAATAAGCATAATTATATGAAAATAGTTCTGAAAACGTCGAAAATGAAATTTGTTCGAAAGTGATGTGCAAAAAGAAAGCACAGAGCAAATAGAGAAAAAAGTTGCAAAAACAGGATATTCCGCAATGGAATAGCCTGTTTTTGCTGGTCCGAGTGACTGGAGTCGAACCGGCCTGACCTTGGTCCCAAACTTTTGAATAAAAATTTTTTTACTTTTTCCGACGCTTTATAGCCGCTTTTGCTTTATTATGGATGCTCTTCGCAACTCTTGATTCCACTGTTTCCGCACACTCCACGGCTGTCTGTAGTCAAACATGTGGTCAAAAACCGCTTTCTGAACACCCTCGTGACAGGGGACAGAAAGCGGTTTTTCATAGTTTGCCGGAGTGCCGCGGACGGATGCTTCGTCGCTCCGGTTTGCCGCATTGTACCTCTGCTGGAGAGGTTGAGCAAGTCTTTTATGCAGGGATAGGCGGCGCAGAATTTGCATCGCTATAGGCAAAGAATACCCTCACACCTTCTGGAGGTAAAACTCATTTTCCGCAACCTGCGTCACAAAATTATATTCCAGCCGTGTTGCCTTTGAGGGCGAAATATTGTAGCGCTTAAACACCGAGTGAAAATATGCAAAGAACTCCCTGTCTTCCTCTGTCATCGGTGCAACCCAGCCGTTCTCGGCACCGTGGGCTTCGATTTTCTCCAACTCTGCCATACGTTCTTTATCCATGTCAGTTGCCCCTCCTGAAAGGAATCACGTTTTTCCCTTAACAGCTATTACATTCCCGTAATTCATGTAGTATTTTAAGGGAAAGACTACCCTTTTTGTTACGGACTTACGTTTCCAGAAGATCCTCCATCGTACAACCGAGGACTTTTGCAAGGCTAAGAACAGTCTCCGCACTGGCTTTGTTGATGTCCTTGTTGCGCTGTTCGTACATTTGAATTGAGCGAAGACTGACATCGCTTCGCTTGGCAAGCTCTGCCTGCGTGCAGCCATAAAGCGTGCGGATACGTTTGAGGTTGGTATCAGCGAAGTATTCGCGCACTTTGGCATCGACAATATCAGCGAATTTAGTGACATCCGCTTCATGAAGGGGGGAATACATCTGCTGCAAATCTTCAAACGAAAGAACCTTAAAAATATCACTGAACTTTCTTCCGGAGAACCATTGGTAGTAGGCCACTGCCCAGCCGATCCAATACTCTCTGGAACGGCTGAAATTCGCTTGAGGCTTGGCGGTCGGCACTTTGCCCGTAGTCTCAACGAGAACATCAACAGCAGTTTCAATCCCGCTTTTCCCCAAAAGATATGAAGGTTCACCATTCTCAATCCGATTACTGACGGAACTGACGGAAAACAGCTTTATAAAGCTATCTCCGGCAACTCCGCACGCGTTGATAGCATAATCAAAAGCATCGCCCAGTAATGCCTGCGCGTTACTCAGATAGATTTCTTGGTATGCGTGGGTCATCGTTTTGGATGCCTCCTCTTATGATATCAAGGATATACAGACCATCTGTTTCCTCTTCAAGTATATCCGAATAAAGTTGGTCGGCTTCATCATTTCGAGCCTTGCGGCGAACATAATATTTTTCCTTTTCCGCAATAGAAAATCCATCGTAATGCAGCAGCGAAAAGGCGTATTTAGACTTGATGACAATCTGTTCGCCTAACTTGCCAAGTCGCATAGCGTTTGCGAGTTGCTGTACGGAAATTCCGTTATTTAGGAAAGACGCAGCAAAGTCAAAATAGGAGTCATCGGCACGGTATCCGATGATCAGGTCGTAGGCATTGACGTTGACGCCGAAATTGTCGATCAGATATCGTTTTGCCCGCTGTGCGGTTGGGCTTTTGATAGAAAACAGACGATGCGCTACCAGAACAGCAATCCAGTTCAAAATCGTATAGTCTGGACTGTTCAGATTCAGAATTTTCAGGTATTCCGTATCAAGACTGTAACAATTGACGAAGCCGTTACGCAGAGAGGATACAGCCCATTCTTTGGCGAGTTCCTCGCTTTCCGTGCAGTAGAAGCCCAGCCCGAAGTCATTGTTCTGCTTACCCAACCCAAAGGTTGGAGATTCGATGATCTGTTCAGAGCCATGATATAGGGTGATTTTCTGATTCATCTCCGCCTCCTCCTAAGTATCACTGTAAAAATAGTATCACCAAAGTGATATAAAATCAAGCAATATTTGTAGAGAAAAAAGAGAGCATTTCTCGCTTGAAAAATGCAGTTTCTTCAGACGAATATTTCCAAGAGAAACATGAAGATAATCAGTTTACAGAATTATATTGAGCATCCATTTTGCTGGTGGTATAATTAAATGCAGCTAAATAGGATATTGCAGAACTGCTGGAAAAATACAAATACTCCGCAGCAAAGCGAAAGAGAAACACCGCACCAATATTTGAAAAATATTTAAGAGCTTCCGGGTGGTAGTGCGCCACTTGGAACTGACTTGATACTAACTTAAAACTAACTTGCGACCTAACACACAATTTGACGTTCAAATTGTTGGATGGATTATTGATATGGGAAGACTGATTTCCAAGAAGACTGTGGAGAGAAAAAATGAATTCGATTCTCGACAGCGTAAGAGTAACCTCCGCAACATCTGCGGGACATTTGCTGCTGAGGGTATGACGATCAGCAAATATACCCGCAGAAATCTTGGCCGAATCGCCAGCGGGCAGACCAGCTATCAGCAAGTTCTGGCCGAGCTGAGAGCGAAGTACGAAAAGAGAGGATATCGCGGCATGGAAATCCCGGCGGATGCCTATGCGCAGAAGCGCATGCTGCGTTCGCTGATGAACATCCGCCGCCCCCAAGCCATTGACGCTGAGTTCCTGACCGTACAGGACGAATACCTGCGTCAGGAGATCAAAGATGCAGGTATCACCCGCCTGGCCGATTTGGAGCCGGTTTGCGGCGACTTCTACCTCTGGCAGGGCGACATCACCCGGCTCCAGTGCGGTGCCATTGTCAACGCCGCAAACAGCGGCATGACGGGCTGCTATGTGCCGTGCCACGCCTGCATCGACAACTGCATCCATACCTTTGCGGGCGTACAACTCCGATTGGACTGCGCTGAGCTCATGGAACGCCAGGGTCATGAAGAGCCTACCGGGCAGGCCAAAATTACCAAGGCTTACAATCTGCCCTGCGACTATGTGCTGCACACCGTCGGCCCCATTGTCGATGGCCGTGTAACCCCGGAGGATGAGCGCCTGCTGGCCTCCTGCTACCGTTCCTGTCTGGAGCTGGCCGGGCAAAACGGCGTGGAGAGCATCGCGTTTTGCTGCATCTCCACCGGCGTGTTTCATTTCCCCAACCAGCGAGCCGCTGAGATTGCCGTAGAAACTGTGCAAAAGTTTAAGACGGAAACCGGAAGCGAAATGGAGGTGATTTTCAATGTTTTCAAAGACCTGGATCTTGAAATCTATCGGCGACTACTCACAGAAAATCGATCGTCTGAAAGCTGAGCTCCAAGACGCAGACACCATCCTGATTGGCGCAGGTTCCGGCCTTTCCACCTCGGCCGGCCTGACCTATGACGGCGAGCGCTTTCTGAAGCACTTCTCCGACTTCCATGAAAAGTATGGTATCACGGATATGTATTCCGGTGGTTTCTATCCGTTTTCGTCTCCGGAGGAATACTGGGCCTGGTGGAGCCGACACATCTATTACAACCGCTACGATGTGACGCCCGGCAAGCCTTATGCTGACTTGCTGGAGTTGGTCATGGATAAGAACTACTTCGTCCTGACCACCAATGTGGACCACCAATTCCAGTTGGCTGGTTTCAATAAAGCACGGCTGTTCTACACCCAGGGCGACTACGGCCTTTGGCAGTGCAGCGAACCGGTGCCATCAGGCCACTTATGATAACGAGGCTGTTGTCCGCCGGATGATCGCAGAGCAAGCGGATATGCGTGTCCCTTCTGAACTGATTCCTCGCTGCCCCAAGTACGGTAAGCCGCAGACCCCGAATCTGCGCTGTGACGATAGCTTCGTTCAGGATGAGGGCTGGTATACCGCAGCCCAGCGGTATGAGGATTTCCTGCATCGGCATAGGAACGGCCATATTCTGTTCCTGGAACTCGGCGTCGGCGGCAATACCCCAGGCATCATCAAAGTACCATTCCTACGCATGGCAGCCCAGAATCCTAAAGCCACTTACGCCTGCATCAATTTGGGCGAGGCCATTACCACGAAAGAACTTGAAACGCAGTCCATTCTGCTCGATGCCGATATCGGCGCGGTGTTGAGCGACCTTAAATAACAAAAAGTACAAAACGGAAGAATGCTTCCCCAAAGCCGGCGACACCTGATCGCCGGCCTTACGAGGGAAGCGTTTTCCTATTTCGAAGCAGCTCAAAATGGCCCAGGAAGAGCATATAGAAAAATAAATTGAGCAAGGAATAATTTAATATCCCAAAATAACTTTTATTTGCCTATTTTCTTTTTAATATAGGCAGATTTGATACAAAGCGTAATTAGTATATTACCCCATACTTATTGAATAAATCTCCAAAGTGTTCTACCATCCACTCGTATTCTTTCGGATGCGTTTGCCGCAACCTCTCAAATCGATTTATGCCATTTTTCCTTTTTTCTGGAGAGAGCCCAAAACCACAGTACATACACCCGTTTCTCTGGTATCCCAGGTCATATAGCGCTGCGATTTTAACTTGGTTCAAATGAATATATTCATAAATGTCTTCATTTCGCCAAAACGAAAGGGGCCTGCACTGATTGTCTTTCTTTATTTCGAAGATATTTGAGCCGTAACGGAGCCAATCATCCATTCGCGTCTTGCTTTCTTCAGCTAAAGTTCCAATTATGCTACAGTATAGCCCATTCTGTCTTGCATATCTCTTAAGTGGTCCTTTCTTAAGCTTTTCACAACATAGGTCAGAAATATTCTCCTCTAGAAAAGGCAAATATTGTGGAAATCTCCTGTTCATATAATCCAATGAATGCTGGCGCGTTTCTTCACTTTGAGCATGTCGGTAAGTACGAATACCATTTGCAACAGCCTTCGAAAACAGTGGATATCCATATTCGCAAACAACTCTATCAAAAGTCCATGCAGCCCCATATCTATCTGTAGGCGTAACTATGGTAATATTTATCCCAGTTTCCTTTAATCCCTCAACAAATGCAATTGTTTCCGGGTACTCACACGATGTGTCACTAAATACATGAAGAAGATTGGGGTGCTGTATGCGAGCAATGTGAGAAAGAACGGTCGAATCTTTACCCCCAGAAAACGATAAATACACATGCTTTTCACCATATACTGCAATCGCTTCATTAATTAGTTCCTGGGTCATTTTGATCTTATCTTTCAGTGGGAGAGCTTGGAGTGCACGTAAATCAGCTCTGCGCTGCTCATTATATGCATTGTTTTCAATATCGGCACAAGTTTGTCTCATCAGAATCAACACAACCTTTCAACAGTTTCTGTATGTGTTAACTCTGGTTGCAGCAAAATACAAGTAATATATGTTTTTTGACCCAATGTTTCCGATTTGCACAAAAAAATCTGGTGTTTTCTTAGTGCATACGCTATAATGAGCAAGTAGGAAATTGTACTGGCAGGTGAGTACTTTGAAATTGGGACATAAGCTCAAAGACATTAGAATCAAAACAGGATTGAGCCAAAAAGCATTTGCTGAACGTATTGGCACTACACAGCAAAATATCAGCAACTATGAAAATGGATTGACTGAGCCAAGCTTGGATTGCTTAAAACGTATAGCCAGTGAATTTTCTGTTTCATTAGATGGATTGCTCCTTGGAAAATCCGCTTGCATAGAGCAAGAAATACTCGATATCGTTGCAAGTATGCCTGAGGATCGAAAGCAACTTTCTAAAAAAATACTTCAAACTATGCTTGACGACGAGTCACAAACCACAAAAGGGGCAAAAAGATGATTAATAGCTATTTTTCAGAAAATACCCTTCAAGATTTGCTTGATGAGATTCGGTATGTATACATGTCTGACGAGCGTCCTTGGATTATTGGATATAGCGGTGGCAAAGATTCCACTGTTGTAACCCACCTTGTGTATACAATGCTAAAACAGCTGCTTCCTGAGGAAAGGCACAAAACAGTCTATATTGTATCGTCTGACACCTTGGTTGAAAACCCATTGATTAAAATTTACTTGGACCAGATGCTTCAGCAAATTCAAACGGCAGCTAATAAAGACCATGACAATCTTCCACTCATTGTAAAAAAGGTAACTCCCGAGCCAGATAACTCATTTTGGGCCAATGTCATTGGCCGTGGTTTTCCCACTCCGCGTACAAATGGCACTTTTCGTTGGTGCACAGATCGCTTGAAAATTGCTCCAAGCGGCAAATATATTCAGTCGATCATTGATACTCAAGATACCGAAGTTGTCGTGTTGTTAGGTGTCCGAAAAGCAGAGAGCATCGCACGAAAAAAGCGCATGGAAGGCCGCGAACTGCTGGGACATTTACTGAATAGGCACGAGACAATAAAAAAGGCATTCGTCTACCCTGTTATAGCTGAACTTACCACTGACGATGTATGGGATATTTTAGGCCAAAACCAACGCAAGACCGCATGGGGTGGCGATAATAATCAACTTATTAGCCTATACGCCGGTGCAGACAGCGGTGAATGTCCGTTTGCGGGTATTTCCAGCAAGGATAAACAGCAGCAGTCTTGTGGGCAGTCGCGATTTGGCTGTTGGGTGTGTACTGTTGTTAAAGAAGACAAATCATTAAACGGTTTTATTCGCAGTGGGCACAGAGAACTGTTACCATTGGCCGAATTCCGCAAGTGGTTAATGGAAATTCGAGATCGTGATGAGTATCGCGAAAAAAAGCGCCGTGATGGTACGGTGTATTATACCGCAAATAATGAGCTTGGCTATGGCCCCTTTAAGTGGGAAGCCCGGCAAATGATACTTCGCCGGTTATTACAAACTCAGAAAAAAATGAATTACGAATTAATCACGATAGAAGAACTTCAGGCAATTGACAAAATATGGGATGATGAGAAGGACATTACAAGGAGGACATTGGTCAACCTCTACTATGAAGAGACAGGAACGCGGTTGCCTTGGGACGAACTAAAGCATCCTCTCTTTGACGAAAGCACCTGTGAAAAGATAAAACTTTATGCGCAACGCTATGATGTGCCATTGGATTTGATTAATACCATGATATTTGGAACAAATACTTTCAAATACTATTCAAACACTAAAGGCTTGCGCGATAAACTGACAAAGGCGGTATCTCAGCAATGGCTCCAGGAAAAAGCACTCTGTGCACCGGAAGAAGGTAAATCCAATGGAACTCAAAAGAGTTGAATTATATAATTTCAGTTCTTACGCAGGGAAATCTACCTTTGATTTTTCCACAAGTAAGGATAAAAATATTATTTTAATTGGTGGTAACAATGGCGCGGGAAAAACTTCACTTTTTACAGCAATAAAGTTAGCACTATATGGTCCCCTCTGCTTTCGCTATCAAGGGAAAAATGCCCAGTATTCTGCCAGAATAAAAGAGCTCATGAACCATGATGCTTTTATGGGGACAGATGTAAAAACATACGTAGAGATAGAAGTAACCATTCCGCTCCATCAAAATTACTCGACTTATACAATTCATCGCGAATGGAACTATAGCGGTCAGAAAGTACACGAGATATATTGGGTCAGCGACAAAGCTGGCGTATTGTCTCCCCGGGACAGAGATTATTTTCAAAATTACCTTTTTACCGTTATTCCTCCAAATATGTTCGAATTCTTCTTTTTTGACGGCGAAGAAATCTCTGACTTTTTTTCCGACTCTTCCTACAATTCTTACATCAAAAATGCCGTTTTGACACTATGTGGTTATGATACCTTTAGCCTAATCAAGAAGTTTTGCGATGGGTATATAGGTGAAGATCCGATAGATGAAAGAAGTCACCAGCTCATGGAACAGCTTCATAGTCAAGAGAAGGCTGTAGAAACCTATGCATCAAACATAAAAGCAACAGAAATTGCTTTACAGGAGCTGGAGGCAAAAAAGACTGCTGCAATAGACGAAAAGAACAGTTTAGAGGCACAGTTCAAAAAGTCCGGTGGTCTTAGTAAAAATGAGCGTGATGAACTAAATAACAAGCTCCGACAGTATGATCGAACCAAGAATGAATATTCGAGAATTATTCGGGACTATGTAGAAAATCTGATGCCTTTTTATATTACGTATGATCTCTCTTGTGAAATTGATACGCAGCTTCCTCGAGAAGAAAGAATGCATCAATATCATACATCAACTCAGCAGCTGTCCATAGACATGCTTAGAAATGCTATTGCTACCGCTAATGTAGTTCCATCTGATCAAGTTGAAACGCTATCCAAATGTCTATACAACAGCATTTCAACCACTTTGTGTCCCGAAACTAATCCAGACCAATTTTGCTTTATTCACGATTTGTCTATTGAGCAGAAAATGCAGGTTTCTGCAATTTTAGTTCAATTGCATAGTTTTGATCCGCAAAAGATTATCAAGACCATCAATTCGAAAAAGGAGGCGTCGGCCCAATATGAGCAAGTATCTCGCCAGTTGCGCGAGGCCCTTCCTGCAATTGATGCTAATTCCTTTTTTGATCGCTTCAGTGATTTGTCTAAGCAAATTTTGGAATGTGAGAATTCAGTTAATGCAGCGCACGAACAATTGCAAAAATTAAATACCGCGAAAGAAGTAGCAGAAAAAAACGTGGCTACCCTGCGCACGCAGATTCAAGCTGAAGCCAAAAATAAAACAGCATATCTCTATACTTCTCGTATTAGTGCAATGATGGACGCTTTGATATCTGATGCCGTCCAAGAAAAATTCAAACAAATTGAACAGTTGACCTTGCAGATGTTCCATGAAATAACTCATAAAGTCAATCTCATCGATTTGTTAGAATTAGATAGCTCCTTCAATATTTTGATCTATAAAGAGCAAATATATAGTGTCGCAGAATTATATGCTCTCATTGAAAATGTCGGTACAGAAGAGTTGCAAAACCGATTGGGCAACACAGGCGTGCATGCACTGCTTGATTGGTTTAACATCACCTCAACTCGTACATTGCGAAGAACTGTAAAGAAATACCTTGCCGCAGGCGATTCCTATTCTCGTGCTGATCGAAAGCTAAAACTGTATAAGCGGGTGGAATTATCACAACTCTCAAAGGGTGAGAAGCAGGTGTTCTTGCTTTCTTTGTACTGGGCAATTATAAAAAGCTCTGGCCAACAGGTGCCCTTTATTATTGACACACCCTTTGCCAGAATTGATACCGAGCATCGCGAACAGTTAACAACGCTATTTTTCCCCAGCGTTAGTAACCAAGTAATCATTTTGTCTACCGATGAAGAAGTTGTTGGAATTTATCACGATATAATCTGCGATAAAGTATCTCACGAGTATCTGTTGTCGAACGAAGCGGCTACCGGGCACACATCAGTTCGTACGGGGTATTTTCCAAGGGAGGAATCGTTGTGATTTTCAAACTAAAAACCTCAAAGGAGACAGCTGATATTTTTGAAGAAATCGGACGAAGCACATATCTAAGACCGTACACATTAGTTAAGCATGCAATCGCATGGTCGCTAAAAGAAGGCTTGTCAGTTGAGAATTTCCATTCTGACTCAAATGGGCTTGAACTAAATCGTCAAACAATTACCGGTGAATATGATACATATTTCAAAGTCCTTGTTGAACAAGCAGCTGGTAGGCATCTCAGCGAGGAGGAATATTTTCCCAAATACTTAAAAGCTCATATCGATCACGGTGCGCGTATTCTTCGGTCAAAATATAAACATGCCGGCAACCTGGATCGCTATATTTTGGAGTCTTTAGGTATAGGAGATACTGTATGATTTATCTTGATAATAGTGCTACAACACAGATAGCCCCTGAAGTAGTTGAGGCTATGATTCCTTATCTTACTTCGGAGTATGGGAACCCCTCTAGCAAATACTATCCTCTGGCGCAAAATGCACAACAGGCTGTGGAGGAAAGTCGAGCAAAAGTAGCCGCACTCATACATGCAAAACCAGAAGAAATCATATTTACCTGCGGTTCAACTGAAAGCAGCAATATGATTATCAAAGGAGTTGCCGACTACAAAAAATATTACGAAAAACTGGGGAATCACATTATCACTTCCAAAACTGAGCATCACGCGACTCTTAATACCTGTCGGTTCTTAAATGGAGAAATCTATTCAAACCATGATGCTACATTTTCTCTGAACGGACAATCCAATAAGGTTGACCGCGGTTATGAAGTCACTTTTTTGGATGTCGATTCTTATGGTAGAGTTCTACCAGATACCTTAAGCAATGCAATACGGCCAACTACAACTCTGATTACAATTATGTGGGCCAATAACGAAATTGGGACAATTAACGATATAAGCACATTATGTGATGTTGCTCACCAGAATGGTGTTCTATTTCACACGGATGCAACACAAATTTCCGGAAAATTATCAATTAATGTAAAAGATACCCCGGTAGACTTTATGTCGTTATCTGCTCATAAGTTTCATGGTCCAAAGGGTGTCGGAGCTGCTTATATTCGGAGCGATGAGTATGGACTTCCCCCCATTACAGCGTTTATGCATGGTGGTGAGCAAGAATTTGGAATTCGTGCTGGTACATTAGCTGTACATAATATTGTGGGTTTTGGGAAAGCTGCCGAATTGGCTTTAGCGCATCAAGAAGAGTGTACACGGCGACTCCAAGAAATTGATAAAGCTGCAAGGGCTTTATTTGCGAGTGAGCCTCAATTTGAGTTGCTTGGTGATCCAGATACTCACATTCCCGGTCTACTGAGTATTGTTGTTCACAGAGAAACCTTTGATAATGAACGTTTCATTAAAAAGGTCAGTAATCAATATGCGATTTCCGCTGGTTCAGCATGCACTGCTGGAGAGCCTTCACATGTTCTTCAGGCAATTGGCCGTTCCAATGAAACATCTCGTGTTCTTCGAATTTCTTTGTCTGACATGTCTTCTCTGAATGATGTGAAGCTGTTAATTGAATTGCTGAAAAATATATAATAGGCTTTAATAAAAGGGTGGTGAATGCCATGAGCCTGCAAGATATTTCATTTAACGACACTTACTGGAGCGGAGAGAATGATCTCATAAATGAGTTTTATATCCCATGCCTTACAGAAAGCGTTGAATATTGTCGTGCTGTTGGCTATTTCAGTTCGTCAATCCTGTGTTATATAACTAATGGCTTGTTCCCATTTATTCAGAATGGCGGCAAGATCCGTATTTTGTGCAGCACAAATTTGAGTGAGGAGGACGAAAAATCTCTTTCTCTCGGCTATGATATCCGTAAAATTTTGCAAGGAAAGATTGAGAGTGAGTTAAGTACCGCACTTAGCCTGAATTTATCAAATATCAAAAATCTTTGTTGGCTCGTAAAAAATGATCGTTTAGATATCAAGATATGTTTGCGCTCAAAATCAGGCACCCCCAAGGGCTCCAGACTGTTTCACGAAAAATTCGGAATATTTAAAGATCCATACGGAAATGCAGTGTCTTTTCTTGGCTCAATCAATGAAACATATGGCGGATGGCTAGAAAATGAAGAGTCTTTCGAGGTGTCATCCAACTGGATTCCTGCTCTTTCAAAGCGAGTAGAAAGCAAGGAGCACCGGTTTGAAAATTTATGGAACGGCGTTGCTAAAGATGTGATAACTTATTCTTTTCCAGAAGCTTGCCGACAGCAGCTCATTGCCCATGCACCTGAGAATCCTGTCGAGGGAGTCTATTACAGTTCACCAAAGCATGAAAAGAATCACTTTTTACCAAGGGACTGTCAAGAGGCTGCAAAAAATCGTTTTATGTCTTCAGGATTCAATTGCCTTTTTATGATGGCAACTGGATCTGGTAAGACAAAGGCAGCACTGTATTCAATGGCGCAACTAGATAGCTGGCAATTGCTTCTTATTTGTGTTCCTGGTATTGAACTGGTTGAGCAATGGGAAGCTGATGTATCTGCGTTTTTCTCAGATATAACTATCATTCAGTGTAGTTCCCTACATCCAAACTGGAAGCAGCTCCTATTGGCACTCATTCAGGCCAAAATTCCAAAACGGACCGTTGTCATTTCAACATACGATTCTGCAATTTCTGATTTTTCCATGGACAAATGGAAAAGCATAAAAAGAGATCAATTAGCGTTGATCTGCGACGAAGTACATAACATTGGAGCAATGAGTACCCGTCGAATTATGGAATTAAACCCACAGTACCGGATTGGTCTTAGTGCAACTCCTGAGCGTAATTTCGATGAAGAAGGATCAGAATTGATCCTAAACTACTTTAACCATCAGACATATGAGTTCTCCATCCGTGATGCCCAGCGGGCGCATTATCTAGTCGAATACGAATATCGCATTCTTCCGGTTCCTATGGATGACATGGACTGGCAGGATTATGTTTCTTTCACAAAGCAAATATCAAAACTCAAAATTTCTCTGCAAAGTGATAAGTTAGATGCAGTGAAAAGGAACTCTATTGAAGAAAGATTAGAAACGCTATATCGTAATCGAGCTGGGCTGATTAAAAAAAGCAATAGTAAAATTGATACATTTGATTTGATCTTTTCAGAACTTTCACCAGGATGCCGTATTCTCATTTATGGAGATGATTTGCCACAGCTTCAAAAGTTCCGAGAAAAACTAAAGCTTATGGGACAACCCTTCTTTGAATATACCGGCGATAAAGATCCACAAAAAGTTCGGCCAATTATGCTTCAACAATTCCGGCAAGGCATTCGAAAAATATTGCTTGCCATTGGTTGCTTGGATGAAGGAATTGACATCCCCGTCTGCGATGCTGCTGTATTTGTAAGCTCGTCGACCTCAGAACGACAATTTATCCAGCGGCGTGGACGCGTCTTACGCACTGCACCTGGCAAACAAAAAGCTTGGATTTATGATTATTTAGTTGTTCCGCAGCTCGATGGCACAGTCTGTGAAGAAGAACGGAAATTAGCACTTGCAATGGTTGAATCACAGTATCGCCGTATAAACCTCATGGCCGACGATGCAATAAACGGAATGGGTGAACGTGCTAAGCTGGACAGCTATTTGTCCACCTGTGGCTTAAACCCTTATGAATACTGAGGTGAACATTGATGGATGACCTGTTAAAGAAAGCTTCGATTCAAAACAAAATTGATGCGGATGTAGTGTCTGAAATATTAGACATTGAAAGGAAAAACGTATATAAGAAGCGTCGTTTTATTTTCGGTGATCTTAAGAAATTAATAGAAGATAGTTCCGAAGCAGAGGTGATGCAAAAATGATCATTACTCAAATTCGTTTTGAAAATTATCGTGCCTATTATGGAGAGGTCATTTTTGATTTCCCTATAGACGGTGAACGAAATGTATCAATTATTTTCGCAAACAACGATGTAGGAAAGACCTGCTTTTTTTCTGGAGTATTATTCTGTCTTTATGGAAGCAAAGACAGTGACAGCTTGAAGGATCTGATAAATGTCAATGCCCAACGTGAAGGCACATATCAGTCTTCGGTCACTATTTTTGCAGATCAAGATGGCGAAGAAATATCTATTACCCGTGACATTTCTTTGCGCGGAAATATCAAAGAGGATATATCAAGCAAGGATTTTCGAAGCAGGCTTGTCATTACCAAAGGTGGCGTTCCAATTTCTGCAACTGATGATGCTGAAAAAATGGACTATATCAACTCCATTGTACATGAAGATGCCGCCCAGTATTTCTTCTTTGATGGTGAAAAAATCAATGATTATAGCGTAGCTGATGGCCCAGAATACCGAGAGGCCATTGCACGTATTCTTGGCATTAAAGAAGTCGAAAATGCCATTGACGATTTGAAGCGTATTGCAAAAGAATACGAAAAAGAGCGGGACGCCTGTCTTGAAGAACAGAGCATTTATAATGATACGCTACAGCGCAAGAAAGACTTGGAGCAAACGGTTCAAGGCTTGGAAGAATTAGATCGTTCTTATCTGGCTGAAATTCAAAATGGAAACGCCTTGATTGCGAAGCATGAAGAGGAGTTGAAAAAATTCGACGAAATTGGTGCAAAGGTTGCAAGGAAGCAAGAGCTTACGCAACAAATCAAGGCGCACGAAAGTGAGCTCGAATCATTGGAAGCTGAACGTCAGGAACTTTTTCAAAAAAATGCCACAGTAATACTTGGTGGAATACTATTTGAGCGATTCAATCGTGATAAGTCCGGACAGTCATCTGCTCCATATTTGACAACTGCAATCCAACAGTATTTAGAACACCTTCTCTCTGACGATCACTGCATCTGCGGAGAGCCAATGTCGCCAGAACATAGGCAACATATTCAAGAATATATCAGCAAGAACTTAGTTACTGATGAGTCAATCATCATTTCTCGGGAGCGAGCTTCTTTGTTCTCCTCTCTTTCCAAATATCTATCGCACGGAATAGAAAGCAAAAATGCCTTCCTCTCGTGCTGCGAGGCAATCTTGTCCATAACCATAGAGACTAACACTTTAAATAGTGAACTATTAAAATTGAAGAGAGATATTGGCTCCTTCAATGAAGAAGCTGGAGAGAAAATTCAGCAAGACATTCAGCGCGTAGAAAAGAAAATTAAAGACGCTGAATACAGAAAGGCGCAAAATGACTTTCAGCTAAATGATGCACGTCAAAACCTTGCTGATCTAGAAGCCCTTCTTGCGCAGTATAGTCAGGCCAATAATGCAAGTGCAAAAAGCCAAAGAAAGCTCAACTATACGCAAAGGCTTGAGAGCACATTTGAAAATTACCTTCAGCAACTTCTGGAAGAGAAACGCAAAACTGTTGAAGAAAAAGCGACCGAAGTGTTTCTGAGTATCACGAATAATCCCAAAAAATATCGCGGCATTCGTATTAATAGCGATTACCGCTTGCTTTTGGAATTGACAGATGGTGAACAGTATGAAATTGAACCCGGTCGTATGTTGAATCCATCGACAGGACAATCTAAGGTGATTAGCCTTTCTTATATTGCCGGCCTTAATAAATCTTCAAACTATGCTGCACCAATTATTATTGACAATCCCCTCGGGCTATTCTCCGACGAACACAGAGAAGCCATCACAAATTATTTGCCTCACTTTGGCAAGCAGATTATTTTCATGGTTTCTTCTGGTGATCTAACTGATAAATATAGGCAGATCATTGCGCCATATGTGAAAACTGAATATTATCTAGATAATGTTGGTGATAGCACATGGCCTAAAACAACGATTGCTCACAAGGAGGTGTATTGAAAATGGCTGAAAATCATTTTGATATCGACCGTTCAACTCACATCCGCACCTCAAGCGCCAACAAAGATTTTTACAATTTGATTGTAGACGAGAAGAAAATATTTGCAGCGAAGCATCAGTTATATACTTTTGCAATTATGGTAGCAACCTTTAATGATGCGCTCCCCGATACAACTACTAAGTCAGAAGATATCTGCTTAGTAGGTAATGTTAACTCAGATAATCTTGCAATTGCTAAAGGAATTGTTTCCCAGCTTTGCCCAGATGTCCAAAATGGAAGCGATTTGTTAAAGCGAATGACAGAATATGCTGACGCAGGTATTAGTCTTCTCCGCGTTGAGTACGAAAACAATGGAACACTAAGATTAGATAACTATATAGAATAGAGGAAGGTGAGGTATCAGCATGATCATTAATCCTTCTTACGAGACAATTGGTTCCATATTTGAAAAGAACATTCTTTTAGAAGTACCAAAATACCAAAGGTACTATGCTTGGGACGATGAACAGGTTGATGACTTCATAAAAGACATCAACAATGTTTATACACGTCAGCATACAGAGCCAGGGATCGAACATTTTTTTGGAGGAATAGTTGTTGTAAAGAAGAGTGTTCCTGGTTCAAACAGACAACAGCGGGAATTGATTGACGGACAACAACGAATTACAACGACTATTCTCTTAATTATAGCGGTAATTAGGAAATTCAATAGTTTTGCTGATGCCGATCATCAAGAAACAATTGAATCTTTCGTGAACCAGTTAAAAGACAAATACTTAGTTTATAAAGATCGTATTAATCGCCAACCGATAGAAGTTTCAAAGCTCGTTTTGTCAAACGCTGACAAACAATACTTCGAAAACATTATTGCAAATCGGCCACTTGAAGAGTCCCGCGATTCTCATAAAAAGTTAAAAAAGGCTTTTCAAAAAATATGTTCATATGTTGATCAAACTGTTGATTGTATCCCCAATATTGATGACAAAATTGACGCATTAGGCGATTTTGACAATATCATCCATAATAATTGTACAATAATATTTATTGATGCAGACTCTCGCGAATCAGCTTACAAGCTATTTCAAGTGCTGAATGATCGTGGCGCTGGACTGACCGAAGGTGACCTCTTAAAATCGAAGACACTGGAAGTTCTTGAACGACATTTTTCTGTGCGTCAGGAAGCGCTGCAATCTGCTTGGGACGGCATATTAGAAGACGATCCGAAACAAGTCGAGACTTTTTTGCGATACTACTACGCTTCTGTATGTGGTCGTCGCGTTGGGCGCACAACGTTATATGACGAATTTCTGAAGCAATTTTTCCCTTCTATTGTCAACAAAGATGATATTGTCGATGAAACCGAAGCCATTTCCCTTTGTGATAAGGTGTCTGATCTTTTTGAGGAGATGCGTATTTATCGAAAAATCGTGTCTGGAGATTGGCCATATCAAGCTTCACAACCTGTTACCGAATGGGATCGGCGCCGCCTTTTTGTTTTAATTAACTATCTCAACTTCGATATAGTATATCCCCTTTTGATGGCAGCCGCAAAACTGGAACAGAAAAAATTTGCTGAACTAACATATATGCTTGAAAAGTTTATGTTCAGGCATAAAAGCGTTTGCAATTTAGGACACCAAAAATTGAGTGAACTGTTTATGAAGGAAGCAGTTAAGATTCGGGAGAATCCTACTGAATACCGTGTTTCTTCCCTACGCGCACAACTTAGGGGAATTATCGCATCTGAATGTACAGATGAAGTATTTAAAGTTGGCCTTGCAAATATGCGATATAGACCAACTGGTGGAAATAAGCAACTCAAATACTTGTTCAGCGTATTGACAGAGCATATAAGTTGGTTTGAACAAGGAGCATCAGGTCATCCTAAACCCGAAAAAAGCAACATCATTAATTACGATACCATTACCATTGAGCACATATCTCCTCAATCTCCATCAGGCACTTCAATTTTTACTGGGGATGATATTCACAAGTTGAAAAATCTCACGTTGTTAACACCACCAGAGAATGATCTAGCGGCCAATAAAGATTATGCAGCGAAGAAACCCATATATGTAAATTCTACCTATAAACTCAATACATTTTTTGAATCGATAGATACATGGAATGTAAGAGCTAGTGAGCAGTGGGAAACTCACCTTATCGACATGGCGTGCAAAATTTTTGTTGTGTAATGTGCATATTCCGCCTTGAAAAAACACCCTGACCGGCGAAGTCCGACACGTTGACCGCCGGAAAACCGACACCTCTGCCGCGGGTGCTTCACCGGCCATGTGGTGCACCGCTACCGACGAAATGGTGCATGGAGACCGCATAGATGGTGCGCGGCCTCCGCGCCTGAGCTTTATTCCATAAGTCCTTTGCGTTTCCGCATGGATTCACCATGAATCTGAATCACATAGGAATCATGGACAATGCGGTCACAGATAGTATCCGCCAGCGTTGGATCATACAGATTCTCATGCCAGCCAGGGACATCCATCTGGGAACAGAAGATAGTGGACGCGGTCTTGGTTCGTGCCTCGACCAGTTCCAGTACATCCCTTGCTTCGCTCTCCTTGAGCGGATAGAGCAGCCATTCATCCAGGATGAGCAGCTTAATCTTCTTGAACTTCTTCATGTACTCCCGGTAGGTGCCTTCGCCGCGGGCAATGGCGATCTCCACGAGCAGATCCGGCAGCCGGATATAGCGGACGGTGTAGAAGCTCCTGCTGGCGGCCATGCCCAAGGCACAAGCGATATAGGTCTTGCCAGCTCCGGTGGCGCCGAGAAGAACGATGTTGTGTGACTCTTGGATGTATGAGCAGGAAGTCAGCCTGGTGAGCTGGGCTTTATCCAGCTTTCGCTCCGGAAGATACTCTATGTCCTCCATACAGGCCCCGGGGATGGCATAACCAGCTTTCTTAATGAGCCTGGCCAGATGATTGTTCTTCCGCGTGGCCCATTCAGCATCTACCAGGAGACCGAAGCGATCCTCAAAGGAAAGCTCTTTCATCTGTGGATTGTCCAGCTGCTCCTTGAAACGCCGCGCCATGGTACTGAGATGCATATCCTGCAGCTTGGAAACCGTTTCGTTCGTGACCATCACTTATCCCTCCTGCTGTAGTACTCCGCGCCGCGGGTAAAGCTATACTGGGAGGGCCTGGTGGATGATTCATCTGTGTGCTCATCCGGCAGTCTGTCCTGTCCGGATTTCAGAATGGCTTGTACACTCTTGAGGCTGGGAGACGGTGTGAAGGACAGCGCCTTCCGACAAGCGGCTTCTAAACGCGCCGCAGAGTATTTGTCTGCGGACTTCAGAAGCGCCATACAGGATTTATAGCCCTGCTGCTCCACCTTGTAAGCAGACAGGAAGAGCCGCACGACCGCCGTGGTGTTCTCACCGATTTGTTCCGCCCAGCGGAGGAAGCGTTCGCCTGTCCACTCCAGATATTTCTGGTGTTCCGGAGGCATGTGCTCCTCATTTGTGCTATACTGGTTTGGGCGGCCATACAGCCGCGGATGAGAAGCAATCCTGTTCCCTCCGAAGAATATCTCAACGACAGACCGTGTCAGGCGAGCCTGCACCTGCTGCTTGATGTACTCATACGGAACGGAGTAATTCATGCGCTCCACAGACACATGGTAGTTGTATTGGACTGTGGCGACTTTCCATGCAGACAGCTCAAACGGTGCTGAGGGTAGCGGAAGAAGGAACACTCGCTCTTCCTCAAATGCGTCTGCACGGCTGCCTTCTTTTTTCTGGAACGGCTTATGGTTGAATTCATACAGCTTGTCCTGTATCGCCTTGTTCAATTCCCGCAGGGAGAGAAACTGTTGGTTCCGCAGAGCCGCCAGGATCCATGTGGTGACGACACCAACGGAGCCCCTTCTACGAACGCCTTATCCTTGGGCTGGCAGGGCCGTGCAGGGATGATGGCCGTTCCGTAATGCTCTGACATCTCCTGGTATGCTTTGTTAATAATGGTTTCACTGCGGCTGTTTTTGATGACTCCGGTCTTGAGATTGTCCGGCGTGAGGATCCTGGTGACGCCGCCAAAGAAACGGTAAGCATTGACGTGCGCCGTGATCCAGGCGTCCTGCTTCATATCCAGAAATGCCTCAACATACGCATAGCCGCTGTACGGCAGCACCGCTACGAACAGGTACGCGTCCAGCAACTCACCGGTGGATGTATCCAGCACATGAGCCGTGGTGCCAGCCCAGTCTACCTGCAGGGCCTCGCCGGGCTTGTGATCCAGGTGCATCGTGGCCTTGGTCTTGTGGACGTACTCCGCGTAGTACTTGTTAAACTGCGTGGACTGGTACGGAAGCTCGCCAGCCGCCCGGCATTGCTCACAGTACTCGACCCATAACAGGCTCAGTGTGACGCCGCTTTTCTGCATCTCGCGGTGTACCCACTCGTAGTCCGGCATCTTGTACTTCTCGCTGATTGCCGTGCGCGGATACAGCCTCTTGGACACTTCTGATTCGCTCAGTCCCTGTACTATGGCTCCAAGTCAACCCAATGGACTCTGCTCAATGAAGCGCAGCAATGACTGTACTCCTTGCACAGCCGCACGATTCCGCAATCCGGGTGTTGTTGATCCCAAGGTTATGCAGCCGCAGGATCTCTTTGTAATTGGCCATATGTGACCCTCCTATAATGAATTACACCTTACGGTGCGGATCCATTATATCTGAGGTGTCTGACCTGCGGCGAGGGTGTAGGATTTCCCCGGCGGGGGTGTCTGACTTCAGCGGTCCAACTGTCCGCTCTCAGCCGGCGTATTCAGTAATGCTCGGGTAGCTGGTTTGATTTACAATCGTCCAAGAGGAATTTCAAGAGAAACCTTGCGATGAAAAACAATTCATCCATTCGCAGCTCAGAAGGTACACCGCCATAAACCTGCTAAAAAGTCAAGCCCTAATTAAAAGAAAAGTTATCGGCAGAAAAAGAGTATAGCAAAACAGAGGCGGCAAAGCGGATCGCTTGGCCGCCTCAAATAAAGCATTGGAGATCTCAGCTCATTCTATTGCCGGCAAGCTGCGGTAGAGCTCTGTGACCTTGCCATAATAGACTCGGAGGAACTTATTCAGGCCTGCTACCATAGCGAGTTTACCACTCTTTCCCTCGCCGCGTTTTTTCTCAATGAATGTAAAAATCGGGTCGTTTGCCGGTTTGTGCATCACATAGCTCTGCATGACTTCGTACCCGGTCTTACGCAGATAGCGATTTCCCCGCTTGGAGATATGCCGGTTATTCGCGCAGAATTTGCCGGACTGGTACGGCGGCGCATCGATGCCGGCGTATGCGATGAGAGCCCGCTTGCTGTGAAAGCGTCGGACATCTCCGATCTCCGCAATCAGGCGCGGAGCCAGCGTGTCCCCGATGCAGGGCATTTCGCGCACGAGAGAATATTCCGGCAGAGTCTTGGCGAGAGCTTGCATCTGTGTTAAAATAGCGTCACGGGACGCCTCCACTGTGTGGAGGACTCGTATCGCTTCCGTAATGACGATCTGCGTGGATGGTGCATTGGGAAGCACAGGGATACCGTTTTGAGCTGTGGCAAAGATGAGCACTGCCATACGTTCGCAATTGCGGTATCCCTTTTTCCGCCCATTTGCAATAATCCTTCCGAAAGCGCGTTTCTCCCATTTCGAGGATGTGAGTGGTGTGACGATACCGCAGGACAAAGTCCGAAAGCTTGTGCCGTCCGGCATGGTCGCTCATGAGCTCCTGCATACCGGGCAAAGCCTGATCACAGAGGGCATTAAAATCAACCTTCGCCTTGATCAGAATGGAGGTCATCTGGTAATACTACCGCGCCAGAAGCTAAAGCTCCCGATATGTATCCTCCGGCAGTCTGGTCGGTTGAAGCTCCTGCCAATAGGCCAAGCCGTACAAAGCGATCTGCATAGCGTCGATCCGATCGGTCTTCACCTTGCGGATACTTTGTGAGCAAAACCGCTTTATCCGCAGCGAATTGACGACGGAGACGAATACTCCGTTCTCCAACAAAGCAGCCACCACCGGGCAATGGTAGCTGCTGGTGCTTTCCAGAACGACACGAACCTCTTCGCCGCTACCGCGCAGCAGCGAAACCAGCTCCGACATCCCTTCCCTCGTGTGTTGAATTTCAAATGAAGTATACACGATTTCTCCCCCCGGCTTCATTCCGCACACTGTACTTTTTCCTTTGGACACATCGATCCCAATACTGAGCATGGGCATTCCTTCTTTCTTGATAAAATATTGCAATGCTTCCGCACCGGCTTATTATCAGGAACAGTATGACGCTGATACCCGCTGGACTGACCGCATCATCTCCTCCTCCGGAGACTGGAGCGGCAATGTGTACGACTTCTATTTCCGCGTCTATAACAAGCTGATTCAGGACATTAAGGTACCGTTTCAACCTAATTGATATTGGTGAGCGTGCTGGTAGCGGTATCCCGAATATCTTCCGTGTCTGGAGTGATCAGAATTGGACAACACCGAAGATTACGGAGCAACTGGAGCCAGAGCGGACAATTTTATCGCTCGCCTTTGAAAAGGCAAGCGATAAAAAGCAAGCGATAAAAGCAAGCAATTCCACAATTTACAGCAGACAAAAACAATCCGTCATCGAATACTTGACCCGCGAGATTCAAGCGGATTGTAAAACGATTGCGGATCTGTTGGAGATCAGCAGTCCTCGTGCCAGAGCAGTGCTTACAAAAATGGTGAAAGAAGAAATCATTATTACCGAAGGCGGCAACCGCAATAGAACATACAAATTGAAATCCTACGTTCAACTTGCGACCAACTTAAAACGAACTTGCGACCTAATCAGCAAAGTATGTGCTAACGATTAAAGCGGATGGCGGATCCCATAAACCCGGGAGCAAGCAGGCAGAGCGGGACGCGAAAAAGAACTCCATTCTGGATAAGTGTGCTATTCCTCTGCTGCGACTGCGCACAGATGGCAGCGGGGAAAAAGAGAAAATCAGAAATGCACTAAAGAGGGAATGACTATGCCAAGAATTATCAAGAACGCAATCAGATGCAAAAAATGTGGAGAAGTCATCGAAAGCGAAACCGTCCATGATTTCAAGTTTTGCAGTTGTGGCTCCTGCGCCGTGGACGGCGGCCACGACTACCTTCGCAGATGCGGAAATCGTGAGGATTGGGAAGAACTGTCTGAAGTGGAAAAGGTGGAAGACAACGGCGCGTTGACTTGAATCTGGGTGATTGGGAATTGAGGTGATAGGATGTCTCTTAAAATTCAGCTTTTTGAAAAACAACGTATCCGCACGGCGTGGGATGAAGAAAAGGAAGAATGGTACTTCTCCATTGTCGATGTGGTTGGCGTACTGACGGACAGCGTTGATCCCACGGCGTATTGGCGCAAACTCAAAC
>ERZ773276.637-NODE-637-length-35300-cov-4.074791_pt1 | contig 35300 bp, 30 predicted proteins | sample MGYA00511386_ERZ773276 | MGnify/ENA primary metagenome ERZ773276 (study PRJEB29015, sample SAMEA2737778) | human gut metagenome | biome: human gut; feature: human-associated habitat; material: faeces | place: China | collected 2012 ...
CGCTCATGGCTGATATGGCAGTTATACTGTTGCTTGCTCTAATTTCATATGTGTTTAAAAAGCCAAGAAAGCAATTTGTATATTTGCTTGTACTCACTATAATTTTTTCTATTCTTTGTACGGCAAATTCTATATACTATACAAATTATAAGTCGTTTATCTCAGTGTCGCTTATTTCAACGGCTTCACAGCTCGGCGGAGTAATGGACGCTGTTACTGAGAACATCATGGAACCAAAGGATCTTATTTTCCTGTGGGATATCCCTGCGATCATAGTTGTGTACATACTTCTTAAAAGACGTACAAGAGATTATATCACCGAGGTCAAGGAAAAGAGAAAGCGCCGTGGATATGCTCTTGGAACATTTTGTGTTTCTATAGGTCTTGCAGGAATTTTCTGTTCAACACTTACCGGCACTGATTATTCAAGACTCGCTAAGCAGTGGAACAGAGAATATGTTCTTGGCACTTTTGGTCTTTACACATATCAGTTCAGCGATGTTATTTCCTGCACTCATGCGAAAATAAATATGATGTTTGGCTATGAGGAGAGCGAGGAGGTTTTCAATAAGTTTTATGATGATAAGTCAAAGACTGAAGAAACTTCCGAAAAGAGTAACAAGTACACAAATATTTTCAAGGGTAAGAACGTTATAGTTATCCACGCTGAAAGTTTTCAGCAATTTTGTATGGATACATATATAAACGGAGAAGAGCTTACACCTAATATGAACAAGCTTGCGAGAGAGGGTCTTTATTTCTCAAATTTCTTCGCTCAGGAGAGCGTGGGAACAAGCTCAGATAGCGAGTTTACCTTTGCTTCTTCACTTATGCCTGCTTCAAGCGGTACAGTTGCTATCAACTATTGGGACAGAGATTACACAACTACCCAGAAAATGCTTAAGAAGAAGGGCTATTATACTTTCAGTATGCACGGTAACAATGGCTCTTACTGGAACAGACTTAATCTACATCATTCCCTTGGTTATGATGATTTCTTTAACTATAACAAAGATTTTAACATTGATGAAACTATTGGTCTTGGTCTGTCAGATAAATCGTTCTTCAGACAGGCAGTGCCAAAGATCGAGAAGATAAACAAGGAGCATGATAAGTGGTATGGTGCGTTCCTTATGCTCACAAACCATACGCCGTTTACTGACATTGAGCGTGTGAGCGACTATGAGGTAGATTTCAAGTATAAGATGTACAACGAAGAGGACGGGATGTATGAGGAAAAATCTGCACCGTTCCTTGAGGGCACAAAGCTTGGATCTTATTTTAAGTCTGTTCACTATGCAGATCAGGCTATCGGTCAGTTCATGACAGAACTTGACAATGCAGGACTTCTTGATAACACTGTAGTTGTTATTTATGGTGACCATGACGCAAAGATAAAGGCAGAGGAGTATGACCGATATTTCAACTATAATCCTTTCACCGATTCTGTGCTTACAGAAGATGATGAGGGCTATGTTCCTGTTGACGATTTCTACTACAATCTTAACAGAAAAGTGCCGTTCATAATATGGTCGAAAGACGGCGGATATGAGCCTACAGAGGTCAAGCAGATAATGGGTATGTATGACGTTCAGCCAACACTTGGAAATATGTTTGGCTTCTCAAATGTCTATGCACTTGGTCATGATATCTTTTCTGTTGCTGATAACGAGGAAAATGTTGTTATCTTCCCAAACGGCAATTTTGTAACAGATACTGTTTACTATGATAGCCAGAAAAACACATATTTTGATCTTACGGATTACAAAAATGTGGCAACGTCGGTGTCATGCAATCAAGTATATAAAGATGATCCTAACCCAGTGTATATGGACAACGATCAGGGTCTGTTCAAGACCACTGTGAATGAAACGTACTGTCAGGATTCTTGTAACGCACGAATAAACGATGGTGTTGTGGACGAGGATTATATCAGTAACTATTCAAATTATGCCGAGGAGCGAATTAACATCTCCAATGCTATAATCTACTATGATATGATATATAAGACCGACCACGGTTTCAGCAACAACAATATGAACAGTGACAATTCATCGTCAGGTGCTAATTCTGTTTTTGCACCGCCTGAGAATAAGAGAACATTTGGCAGACACGCTGCATAATAAAAACCGGAGCAGAGTATGACACTCGGCTCCGGTTTTTTTTGTATCTTAAAAAGCATAAAAAAAAGACTAGCGAAGCTAGTCGATTTTTTGGAATATTCAAGCATTAAGCTCTTTCTACCTTACCTGAACGCAGGCATCTTGAGCAAGCGTAAATGTGACAAGGAGTGCCGTTTACAACAGCTTTAACTCTCTTTACATTTGGCTTCCAAGTTCTGTTTGTTCTTCTGTGTGAGTGTGATACCTTGATACCAAAAGTAACGCCCTTACCGCAGATCTCGCATTTTGCCATTACGCTGCACCTCCTTTACCCTTAAAAATGCAATACTATTATTCACAATATTTAATATTATAGCATAACTGAAAAGAAATTGCAAGGGCTTTTTGAGATTTTTTTTGAAATTTCCGTAAAATCGCATATATTTATCGTTTTCGATTAAAAATAAAGACAAAATGCCTTGAAATTTCATTGAAAATAGTGTATAATTACACTTGTGATTTGTGTAATTTTGTTTTGAAATGACAGGAGGTCATGAAAATATGGATCCGCAGAAAATTCTTGATTACGGTGCAAAGCTCATCGTAATTTTCATGTGTATACCTATCCATGAGTACGCTCACGCATGGGCGGCAACAAAGCTTGGGGATGATACTCCACGCTATCAGGGTAGACTGTCACTTAACCCACTTGCACATCTTGACCCTATTGGTGCATTGTGCATATTCTTCATAGGTTTTGGTTGGGGTAAACCTGTTCAGGTAAACCCTATCAGGTTTAAGAATTATAGGAAGGGCATGGCACTCACGGCAGCCGCAGGTCCTATCTCAAATATCATAATGGGACTTATCGGAATAGTTCTTTATAAGCTTTTCTATGTGCTTTATATAGTGCATTATTCTATAGCTCTTTACTATGTGTCGCTTATATTATATTACTTTACAGCTATAAACGTGGGACTTGCAGTGTTCAACCTTATACCTATCCCACCGCTTGACGGTCAGAAGATACTTTCTTACTTTACAAGCAGTAAGGTAGACCGCTTTATGGCGCAGTATCAGAATTATATCGCTATTGCATTTATGATACTTGTTGTAACAGGCGTTCTTGATACGCCTATAGGTTGGTTGCAAAATGGTATGTTCTGGATAATGGATAAGCTTACGTTCTGGGTTGACCCTATACTAAAAGCGATATTTTTGAAATAAAACTGTTCATGAAAGGAAAAACGTAAATGAGTGCTGCTCAGTTCAAGCTGGATATGTTTGAAGGACCGCTTGACTTGCTTCTTCACCTTATCAGCAAGCACAAACTGAATATTTACGATATTGAGATATCTTTGCTCCTTGAACAGTATATGGACTATATCAATGATCTTGACCACGAGGATTATGAGGATGCCGCTGATTTTCTTGAAATGGCGGCACGCCTTATATACATAAAGACCTGTTCGCTGTTGCCTCATGACGAGGAGTCAAAAGAGCTTAAAAAAGAGCTTGAAGGCAGGATCATCGAGTATTCTCTGTGCAAACAGGCGGCACAGACTCTCCGTGAAGTTTACGTTGGTGACCTTGTTTTTATAAGGACGGCGATAAAGCTTCCTGTAAACAAGACCTATACCCGTGAGCATGACCCTCAGTGCCTTTATGACGCTTATATGGGCATATCAAAGAAAGCCCGTGAGAGCGTTCCGCTGAAAGCGAAGATGTTCGAGCCGATAGTTTCACATAAGATAGTATCGGTCACATCGAAGATAATCCATGTCCTTAAAAGACTTTATAAGCATGGTGAATGTGATATGGGCGACCTTTATGACGGCATGACGGAGAAAAGCGAGAAAGTCGCTACTTTTCTTGCTATATTGGAGCTTACAAAGTCTGGCAGGATATTTCTCAATGACGATAACTCAAAGATTTTTTTCAACAAGGCTTCAAAGAACAAAAAAGTCGAGTCCGACTTCGATAAGCCTGTTGTTATCGAAAGCGAAACGACAGAAGCTGTCCCCGAGCCTGAGCCTATAGAAAATATACTTGACGATGAGCCTGCAGATGAGATAGAAGAAGTTGCTGATGTTGACGCAGAGCGTGAAGAAGCTTCTCAGTCAAAGCGGTATATATCTGCAAAATCCGAGCGCATATCAGGTGAAGTCATTGCGGCGTATGCTCCTGTGAAGTCAGCTGAGGAGGTCATGGCTGAAATGGAGCAGATATCTGAAAAGATAGACAGTGTTGATTTATATACCGAGCCTGCTTTGGCAAAGCCTGAGTCCAAACAGCCTGATGAAGCCGCTATGGAGGAAATTAAGCTCTTGGAACAGCTTGAGAATATCACCCCTGATACTGTATTCAAGCCGAACTATTGGGCAAAAAGAAGATATTATTGGGGATATTCACCTGTTGGCGATGACGGTGGCAATAATTACTGGTGCTACGGATAAAATAAGAAAAGGGATAATCTATGGAACATTCAAATATACAGGCAGCCGTCGAGGCTGTGCTTTTTGCAAGCGGAGAGCCTGTGGAGAGCGAGAAGCTATGCGAGGCAGTTGGTATCGTCAAAGATCAGCTTGAGGAAGCTCTTGGTTCTTTGGCGGATAAATACAGCAAGGCTGAAAGCGGAATTACGCTTCTGAGCCTTAATGGGTCATATCAGCTTGCCACAAAAGAAGAGCTTGCGACATTCATTAAGGCGGCTTTGGAGATAAAGAAAAACTCTGTTCTTAGCCCTGCGGCAATGGAGGCGCTGACAATAGTCGCATACAATCAGCCTGTAACAAAGGGCTTTGTGGAGCACGTCAGGGGAGTTGACTCCTCGGGAGTTGTAAATTCTCTCGTGGATAAGGGTTTGCTTGCAGAAGCTGGCAGACTTGACCTGCCTGGCAGACCTATTGCATACAAGACGACAGACAATTTTCTCCGTTGTTTTAGGCTGTCAAGCCTAGACGATCTGCCGCCTATCCCTGATAAGCAGGAGCAGATAACCATTGATGAGATAACAAAAGAGAATGATACGGAAGAATAAAGTATGACCGTGAGGGGAGATGATAACGATAATTGTTTTATGGATACTGCTTGGTATTATAGCGGTTATTGTTATCCTGCTGCATTTTTCCATTACGGCACAGATAGATCTGAATAAAAAAGGCTTTGATCTTAAAGTACGGTATATGTTTTTTGATATTTATCCACGAAAGCCTAAGAAGAAAAAACAGAAAAGATCAAAAAAAGCTGAACTCCCTGAGGATAGTTTTGATGATTTTGAGGAGTTTGAGGACAATATTGAAGAAAGCTTACCTGTCCCACAGTTTGATGATATGACTGATAAAACAGGAGAAGTGTCCGAGCAAATTGTTGAAGCTAAGCCTGAAAATATAGCAAAGAATGAAGCAGATGAAAATGTCAGCGTGTCTGATGTAGAGGATAAGCAGGAAGTTATCTCTGATATTGATACTGATACAAAAGTTGAAGCTGGTGCAGAGGACAAACCCGAGGAAATAACTGTGAAGCAGGAGAAAAAGGGCTTTGCCGGAAAGCTTTTTCATAAAAAGGATAAGGGTGAAAAGAAGCCGGTTTCTAAGTCTAAAGGTAAGAAAAAAAGCAAGCTCGATGAGCTGAAAGCGCAGTATAAAAAGGTGAAGCCTTATATTCCAATGGGCTGGAAATATTTCAAAAAGCTTCTGAAAGCTATACGCTTTACAGACACAAGGATAGTTCTTGACGTTGGAAAAGAGGACGCTTACGAAGCGGCTATGCTATACGGCAAGGTGCAGGCAGGGCTTTTCAATACAATTGCAATACTTGCGGGTGTTTTTACAGTAAAGCTTAAAAAAGCTGATGTGAACTGCATTTTTGATGAAAAAAAGTTCGGCTATGACGTTCATACTTTAGTCAGGGTAAGACCAAGCACTTTGATAGCAATAGGGTTTTGCACGGGCGTTAATTTTCTTAAAATATATCTTTCAGGCAGACGTAAGAAAAAGCGTGCTGCCAAGCGTCGCAGTAAAGAGCTTGCGGCTAAGAAGAATGAAGTTAAAGCAACAAATTGAAATACGAAAGGTTGAGAAAAATGAGCGAAAGTACAAAGATCGAGGGACTTGTTAAAACTGCAATGGACAAGGTCCGTGAAATGGCAGACTGCGAAACTGTTGTGGGCAAGCCTATCGTTACCGCAGATGGTACTACTATAATCCCGGTTTCAAAGATATCAGTGGGCTTTGCGTCGGGTGGCTCCGACTTGCCAACAAAAAGCACAAAGGAAACGTTCGGCGGTGGCTCAGGCGGAGGAGTAACTATCCAGCCTATCGCTTTTATCGCTGTTTACAAAGGCGAAGCAAAGCTTTTACAGCTTTCAATGAATGCGACAAAGGAAAACGCTATCATAAATATGGTACCTGAGGTAATAGATAAGATAACAGATTTTCTTGGCAAAAAGTCTGACGATGAGGACGAAGACGTGGAATAATTTTACTGAATTTTAAAAGCACAAGTGAGCAAACTAATCCTTGAAATTGATTTTAAGGGTGTGGTTTGTTTGAAATGCGTGACGGTATTTATTTGTACGGTCATGATGATGTGTTTTTGCTGTATGAATGTCAGCGCTGACGATCTCAGTGAGATATCCGCGAAGAGTGCTATAGTTATAGACGGTGAAACAGGAGATGTGCTGTTCGAGAAAAACGCCTATGAAAGGCGTCCGATGGCAAGCACTACCAAAATAATGTCTGTGCTTCTTGTGCTTGAAAGTGGTGAAGATCTTGACAAGCAGTTCGTGGTAGACAGTGAAGCTATAAAGGTCGAAGGCTCGTCCATGGGTCTTCAAGATGGTGACAAAGTCACTCTACGCGATCTATGCTGTGGCATGCTTCTTCCAAGCGGAAATGACGCTGCAAATGCTGCTGCGGTAAGAGTGGCAGGAAGTATCGGCAAGTTCGTTCAGCTTATGAACAAAAAGGCTGAACAATTGGAGCTTAATGATACTCATTTTGTAACGCCGTCAGGGCTTGATGATGATACAGATGAGCATTATTCCACTGCAGCGGATATGGCAAAGCTTGCGGCGGAAGCAATGAAAAATGAAGATTTCAGGGCTATATGCCACCTTGAAAAGGTTGAGTTGTGCTATGGAAACCCACCGTATGACCGCTGGCTAATTAACTCAAACAAGCTTTTAAAAAGCTGTGAGGGTATTGTGGGCGTAAAAACGGGGTTTACGGACAAGGCGAGGAGATGTCTTGTTTCAGCCTGTGACAGAAAGAATAAAGAACTTATATGCGTTACCTTGAATGCTCCTGATGACTGGAATGATCACTCAAAGCTCTATGATCATTGCTTTGATTTTGTATCAAAACAAAAGCTTCCGCTGGATAAAAGCAGTTTTGATGTTGCAGTTGTTGGCGGAGTGAGCGACAGTGTGAAATGTAAGGCAGGGCAGGCAAGTGCTGTGCTTTTGAACGGCAGGGCTTACAAAGTCAAGACAAAGATATATCTGCCAAGGTTTGTTTATGCGCCTGTGAAAAGTGGGGATAAAATAGGGCAAGCGGTGTTTTATTACAATGATGTGGAGATAGCCCGAACGGATATCACGGCGGTGGAAGATGCGATGCTTGCAGAGCCTGAAAAGCCAGATATATTCCACTATTATCTAGATAAGCTGAAAAAATTGTTTGCATAACGGCTCAAAGTGAGCCGTACATAAATAAGGAGAAAATATGGAAAAGATTCGTATACAGAAAATAATGTCTGACAGTGGTGTTTGTTCAAGAAGAAAGGCAGAGGAGTATATCTCAGAGGGAAGGGTAAAGGTCAATGGCAGACCTTGCAAGCTTGGCGACAAGGCTTTGGCAGGCAAGGATATAATCACCCTTGATGGGGAAAGCAATTATTGAAATGTTATGTGACGGGGAAAAAATATATGTTGCCAAGAAAAGACAGCTTTATTATATCATGCTCCACAAGCCAAGAGGATATGTTACCACAATGAGCGATGAGCTTGATAGAAAGTGTGTAACTGAACTTATCACAAAAGTGCCTGAAAGAGTTTATCCTATTGGCAGACTTGACAAAAACTCAGAGGGTCTGTTGCTTTTCACAAATGACGGAAATTTTGCCAATGATATCATGCACCCTTCAAGGCATATCGCTAAGACTTATCGTGTTACGGTAAGACCTGACATAAATGATGAGCAGCTCATAAAGCTTGCTTCAGGAGTTGAAATAGACGGCAAAATGACGCAGGAGTGTTCAGTTGTTGTGCTTGACAAACAGCCTGGCAGGGTTGTGCTTCAAATGACTATCCATGAGGGCAGGAACCGTCAGATAAGAAAAATGTGCGAAGCTGTGGGACTTGAAGTCGCAAGACTAAAGCGTACTGCCATCGGTCCGATTAAACTTGGTATGCTAAAACCAGGTGAGTATAGAGAGCTTAAACCTGACGAGCTAAGGGCTTTAAGAAATGCTATCACCAAGAAATAACGCTTATCGAGGGTCTCTTTTTGTCAGGAGGCCCTTTGCTATTGTGCAAAATGCTTAATAATATGCGTGTATCGATATTGATTATGCTACTAAACGTAAAATATGCGGAAATAGGTCAATTTACTCTTGTAAATTTGGCGAAAAAATAGTATAATATTAAGTGTATAAATATGATAAAATCCAGTAGTTTTGCGTTATTTTATCACAAAAATTATTTGAATGGAGGAAACTGTATGTCTGATTCAATTTCTACTCTTGCTGAGCTTAAAGCTGCGTCACAGACCCCTACTGCTGCAAGAAACAGGCTGACATATTTGTTTGACGAAGGAAAATTTACAGAGCTTGACGCTTATGCTGCTGCGGGTGACTCCCTTGCTGGAGTTATTACTGCTTTTGGCTATGTTGAGGGTAATCCTGTATATGCTTTTTCTCAGGACGTGACTGTTAAGGACGGTGCTTTGACAGAGGCACAGGCAAAGAAGATAGCAAAGGTTTATGACCTTGCTGCTAAGACAGGAGTTCCTGTTGTCGGAATATTCGATTCTTATGGTGCTGACGTAAGCGACGGTTCAAAGGCTCTCAATGCTTATGGCGAACTGCTTATGTGGACTTCTAACCTTTCAGGTGTTGTTCCTCAGATAGCTGTTGTCGCTGGCACTTGTGCAGGCTGTGCAGCAATGCTCGCTGAGTCTGCTGATTTCACTGTTATCGCAAAGGATGCTGAGCTTTATGTTGCACCAAACGCAAACATAAAGAACTCTGCTGAAAATGCTGCTGAAAACGGCACTGCTGCTGTTGTTTGTGAGGACGATAAGGCTGCTGTTGAGGCTGCTAAAAATATACTTACAAAACTTCCACAGAACAACCTTTCACCAGTACCAATGTATGAATTTGCTGATCCAACTGAGGCTGTTGGAGATGACGCTGATGGCATTGCAAAGGCTGTTTGCGATGGCGACAGTGTAACTGAGCTTAATGCTGAGTATGGCAAGGCTTCTTATACAGCACTTGCAACACTTGGCGGTGCTACAGTCGGCGTTGTTGCTACTAACAAGACAGGCGACAAGCTTACGTCTGCTGATTGCTCAAAGATCGCAAGATTTGTAAGAACTTGTGACGCTTACGCTATCCCTGTTGTAACTTTTGTTGATACTGAGGGCTTCAAAGCTGATGATGAAACAGAAGCTTACGGCGCTGTTAAGGATATGGCAAAGCTTTGCCACGCTTACGCTGAGGCTACTACTATTAAACTTGCTGTTGTTACAGGTAAGGCTTATGGTCCTGCATTTATTGCACTTGCTGGTAAGGGTTCAAATGCTGATCTGTCATTTGCTCTTGATACCGCTGTTATCTCTGCACTTGCTCCTGTTACTGCTGTTGAATTCCTTCAGCATGATGAGCTGAAGGGTGCTGCTGATCTTACTGCTGCAAGAAACACTCTTGCTGATAAGTTTGCTAAGGAAAATGCATCTTCCGCTGTTGCTGCAAAGAACGGCTGTGTTGACGGCATAATCGCTAAGAACGAGGTCAGACAGACACTTATGGATTCTATCGAGGTAATGGCTGGAAAGAGAATTTCCAGACTGCCTAAGAAACACAGCAATATTCAGTTGTGATAAACATATCAAATTAAAAAGATTGGTGGTTTTTTAAGATGAAAAGATATAATATTACAGTAAACGGAAAAGCTTATGACGTTGCAGTTGAAGAAGTTGGCGGAAGCACCGCTGCTGCTCCTGTAGCCGCTGCCCCTGTTGCAGCCGCTCCTGCTGCTCCAGCTCCAGCCGCAGCACCTGTTGCAGATGGCACAAAGGTAACAGCTCCAATGCCTGGTACTATCCTTGACATCAAGGTAGCTGTGGGCGACACTGTTAAGTCAGGTCAGGCTATTTGCGTACTGGAAGCTATGAAAATGGAAAATGACGTAAACGCCCCTTGCGATGGTAAGGTGCTTAGCATCAATACAACTAAAGGCTCTGCTGTTGAGACTGGTGCAGTTCTTGCTGTTATCGGCTAATAACATTCCTGAAAAATAACGAAAGGATCGATTGAAAATGGCAAAGCTTAAAATAACTGAAACTGTCCTCCGTGACGCTCATCAGTCACTTCTTGCTACAAGAATGTCAATGGACGATATGCGTGAGATACTACCTGAAATCGACAAGATCGGTTTTTATTCTGCTGAGTGTTGGGGCGGTGCTACATTTGACTCATGTATCAGATTCTTAAATGAAGATCCATGGGAAAGACTTCGTATACTTAGAAAAGAAATGCCTAACACAAAGCTCCAGATGCTTTTCAGAGGTCAGAATATGCTTGGCTACCGTCACTATGCTGATGACCTTGTTGAGTATTTTGTACAGAAGTCTATTGCAAATGGTATTGATATCATCAGAATTTTTGACGCACTGAACGATATCAGAAACCTTGAAACAGCTATCAAGGCTGCTAAGAAGGAAAATGGTCACGCTCAGGTTGCTATCTCGTACACACTTGGCGAGGTATTTACTCATGAGTATTACATGAACTATGCAAAGCAGATTGAGAATGCAGGTGCAGATTCTATCTGTATCAAGGATATGGCGGCTCTTCTGACTCCATATGAGGCTGAAACACTTGTTAAGGATCTCAAGTCAGCAGTTAAGATCCCGATCCAGTTGCATACTCATTACACATCAGGTCTTGCTTCCATGTGTATCCTTAAGGCTGTTGAGGCTGGTGTTGACGGCGTTGATACAGCAATGTCACCACTTGCTCTTGGTACATCTCATGCACCAACTGAGTCTATAGTTGCTACATTCAAGGGCACTGAGTATGACACAGGTCTTGACCTTGTTAAGCTTAACGTGATAAGAGATTACTTCATGAAACTCAGAAAGAAGTACATCGACAACGGTCTGCTTGACCCTTCAATGCTCGCTACAAATACAAACGCACTTCTGTATCAGGTTCCTGGCGGAATGCTTTCAAACCTCCTTTCACAGCTGAAACAGGCTGGCAAGGCAGATCAGCTTGACGACGTTCTCAAGGAAGTTCCAAAGGTTCGTAAGGACGCAGGTTACCCACCACTTGTTACACCTACATCACAGATCGTTGGTACACAGGCTGTGTTCAACGTAATCATGGGCGAGAGATACAAGACAGTTACTAAGGAGTTCAAGGGACTTGTTAAGGGCGAGTACGGTAAGACACCGGTTGCTATAGACCCTGAGTTCCAGAAGAAGATTCTTGGCGACGAAGAGCCTATCACTTGCCGTCCTGCTGACCTTCTCCAGCCAGAGTTTGAAACAATGAAGAAAGAGGCTGCTGAGTGGACAGAGCAGGAGGAAGATATCCTCACATATGCAATGTTCCCTAAGGTTGCACCTAAGTTCTTCAAGGATAGACGTGATAGAAAATACGGCGTTGACGGTAAGCACTCAGACGCTGAAAATAGGGTTCACCCAGTTTAATAACAATCATCCCACAGTTTCGGCTGTGGGATTTTTTTGTCTGTGGCTCTTGAAAAATCTGTACATTTGTGCTATAATTAATATACATTTTTTCGGGAGGACGCCAAGATGAACAAAAAGGAAATAAATGAAATTAAGAAGAATTTCAGCGACGACTGCGGCTTTTTTACTGTAAACCACGTTGTTACCGCATTCGTGGATTCTGAAAAAAATATAAAGTGCAAGACCAATCAGCTTTACAACACTATTCCGCAGGACGAGGCGGAGCTGATAATGATAAACCTGAAAAAGGTGCTCAGCGGCTCTATCGGCAAAAATCTGCTGGAATATTCGTTTCCGAAGGACGCATATCTTGAGGGTGGCGCACAGCCTTTCATGTATGAAACATTGCAAAGCAAGCTTGCTGACGAAGAAGAGGTTGATAATTTTCTCAACGCCATAGTTGAAAAGGTTGAATATGTGTCAACATATACCATTTTCATGGCGCATTGTACATATTCTGTGCTAAAAAAGAACAAAATGGACGAGTTTGAGGACGAAGCTGACACAGATTACAATTTTATAGTGACAGCTCTTTGCCCTGTAAATCTGCGTATTGACGGGCTTGTGTATGACGAGCAGGACAACTCTATCGCTAAGAAAGAGTCATGCGACAGAATTGTTGAGCTTCCAAGCGATGGCTTTTTGTTTCCTCTTTTCAATGACCGTGCACCAGATATCAACGGCGTGCTTTACTACACGAAAAACGCCAAAAAGCCGAACACTTCCGTTGTGGAAGAGCTTCTTGGTTGCGAGTTCTCAATGACCTGTCAGAACGAAAAGGAAACTTTCAAGGATATCCTCACAAGTGTTGTGGGCGATGAGCTTGACTATGATCTTATCACTACTGTGAATGACAAGATTTCCACTTTTGTTGACCAAAATGCTCATGAAACTGAGATACCGACCATAGACGAGCATAAGCTTTCATCTATCTTGTGGGAGGCAGGCGTAAGTCAGGATAAGCTTGATAATCTTCCAAAAGTTTTTGACGCTGCGGCTGGAGGAAAGCCACTCACAGCGGTAAACCTTGTGGAGAAAAGGACCGTAGTTTCTGCTCCAAGCATAACCGTAAATATCGGCAAGGACGCAGTTGACAAGGTAAAAACTCAGATAGTCGATGGCAGGAAATGCCTTATAATCAATCTTGATGACCCTGAGATAGAGGTCAACGGACTTGAAACTACAATAAAATAGGCACAAAAAAAGGCAGCCTTGAGCTGCCTTTTATTTATGTGAGATCACCGAATGTGAACTTGCCGTCTTCCAGTATGAGATAGCTGTGTGCTGAATTTTCTTTCGGTATGGAAACAGAACCGGGGTTTATATAGGTGTAATCGCCGCAGTCTTTAATAACAGGTACATGGGTGTGACCGTGGAGCAGAATGTCGTCCTTAGACAGCGGTGGCAGATTGTCGCAGTTGAATTTGTGACCATGTGTGGCGAATATCCTCAGTCCGTCACAGCATATATAAGCATATTCCGCCATAACAGGGAAGTCAAGCACCATTTGATCGACTTCTGTGTCACAATTACCACGCACGCACAGAAGCTTGTCTTTTAGCGGATTGAGCATGGCTATCACCTGCTTTGGTGCATATTCCTCTGGAAGGTCGTTTCTTGGTCCGTGATAGAGGATATCACCCAAAAGAATTAGTTTTTCTGCGCCGTTTTGCTCAAAGGCTTCAAGCATTTTTTTGCACCAGTAAGCCGAACCATGAATGTCTGACGCTATCATAAGTTTCATATTTTACACTCCTTTATTTTATGATCTCAGATGCAAGCTTGTGCAAAGACACATACTCTGGCTTTATTTTGTTATATATATCGCAGCCTTTTTCCTTTTTGAACTCTTTTACCATTCTGATATAAAGCTGCTGTTTTGTTGTGGCGTCAATGACTGCTTCTCTTATAAGCGCCAGTTCGTCTTTGTTGCATTTGCCATCGAGTAGCTCATCAAGTTTTACGGATAGTACATCATGGTAAACAACCTTTTCAGCTTTCTGAGCCGTCATCGTTTTATCTTCATCAGCGGTGCATGTATTATCGGATTCCTGTAGTCCTTTAAGTCGCAGATATCTTGGTCTGAGAAGCTTGTAAAAATCTGTAGCCTGCTTTTTATATACCTTTGCAAGAGAGTTGTGAAGCTCCTCTTTTGTGTTAGACTCAGCTATAAGTTTGCTGATCTCTTCTATTTGCTCTTCGCTGCAAATGTTTGCAAGTATGCTTTGGAGATCGTTGTTTTTTTGTGCGGTACACTTTTTTCTACCCTTTTTCACTTTGACGATAGTTTCAACAACAGGATCACTTTCTACTTCGACAATATCAGGCGCACAGGCTTCTGGTTCTTCTTCGACCTCTTCTGTATTACCATTCATATTTTCGTTTAGTGTAACAGAATAATCTATAGCCGCAGGCTCAGGGTTTGGCTCATCAGCTTCGTCAAGAGTTATCTCTGACTCTGTCTGAATTTCTTCTGTTTCTTGTATTTCTTCTGCTTTTTCGACTATATGTTTAGTCGATTCCTCATCTTCATTGTTTTCGGTCGGATTAACCTTATGATTAGCGAAATTAATAGCGGTTTGTATTGTCCTGGTTCTGTAGACCATAGCATTTGGGCTGTCAACATACTTACCGTGCCAGAAATCATGAAGAAAGTCAAAACCTCTGTCATTGCTGATAACAAAAATATTCGTATAAGTATCCTTGGCTACCAGATAACCCAGAAGTGTTGAAAGCTGAAAATCCAGGGCATTTTTGCCACCAACGTTTACCTTGAAGTATTCAATATCAGCCTTTGATGTAAGAACTTTCTGGTGCATTTCAAAGTTAATGGTATCGGAATTTTCACTGTAAAAAATTATGACGGTATCAGTTTCAGTTAAATTGTCTATGCCTTGAAGTCCTTTGGATTTGACATTTTCAAAGTCTACCAAATAAATTCTCATGTTGATCTATCCTTTCTTTTTGTGTCTTATAAGTGTCGTGGCAGCGATAATCACAATTAGTCCGCCTGTCGCAGTTGCTACCATAAGTATGGCATTTTTGCCCTTTTCATCGTTCTCACTGCTATCAGGAACGACCTCCTCATAGGTATAAGTTTTTGTCCTTAACGCCTTGTCTATACAAGAAGCAATAAGTGTGTGACCTTTTTTGTTAGGGTGTATATCAAAGTCATTTATGTTGGTCAGTTCCTTTCCGTGACCGCTGAATTCACTAAAAACATCTGCCACTATGTATCTCTCATTTTCATTTTCGTCAGTGGAGTGTTCTTTGATAATGTTGTTAAGTTTTGAAATTTTATCCTTCGATATACTCTGGAAAACAGCAGCCGCAGTGAAGTTATCAAGCGGGTCATATAGTGTCTGAACGATTATTTCACCCTTACTTTTAGCTTCAACAGCGTTAATTATATCATCTAGAGTGCTCGTAAAATTTTTCAGCGCCTTATCCATATCATCAGACATATCCTTCATATCCATTGCAATGCCAATAATATCCTTGGTTTTATCCATCAAATCAGACATTGTGCTTTTAGAAGTAATGCCCAGATCGTTCATCAAAAAATCTATGAAAAGACCAAGAATGTCATTGCCACCTATGGATATAATAACAGCGTCGCTGTCTGCAAGGTCAGCGTCAAATTCGCCTGAATTAATGCGGTCAAGAAGCTGTTGTGAAGTGTCGCCCACAACAGCAGAGTTCACAAGCTTACAGCCGCCAGCGTCTTTAAGCTCAGCGTCATACTGGTCGTGAAGAAGATTTGCATAAGACGCACAAGAATATCTGTTTTCACTGTAGCCTTCCAGACCATAGCCAGCGGCGATTGAATCCCCAAGCACAAGTATATTAGGCGGAACATTTACTTCATGCTTTATAACTTCAGCGTTACAGGCAAGGGGTGTGGCACATGCCATAACAGTTGCCGTGAAAAAAGCCGTTAATTGTTTTAACATCTTATCATCTCCTATATGAGTATATTAACCTTATTATATAATATATTGTACCACATTCAGGACAATTGTACAACATATTTTTTTGAAATTTCTTGACTTTTTTAGTGTGTTGTGATAATATATAATAAAAGAATATGAAATCAGTTTGGAAAGCGAGATTTATTATGACTGACTATTATTACCCTGTCCTCAGCGATGAAACGAGCCTGCCTTTGTATGTGCTTGGAATCGGTGCGAGAGATAGAGAATTTCATTTTGTAAGAGAAGATGGCTATCCTAATCATCAGATAATATACTGCACTCGTGGTCAGGGTCACATTATATTTGATGGTCATGAGTATGATATAAAGCCGGGGGATGCATTTTATCTGCCGCCTTCTGTGCCGCATGAGTATTATCCTGTTGGTGATATATGGGAAACCCACTGGATAACCTTTGAGGGCAGGGAAGCAATTGAAATGCTCAAGCATATCAAGCTTGAGAAGGCTAAAGTGTTTCACATAAATGATATCAATGCTGTTGATGCCATATTTAAGAAGATACTTTATCTTATGAAGACTAATTACTACTACTGTGGTCACCAGTGTTCGGCATATCTATATCAGTTTCTTATTGAGCTACACAGAGTCGTAAACCTACAAAATGGTAGTCAGGACGGACAAAAACTCAATCAGCTGCAGCCTGTAATTGATTATATTGATAAGAATTTCAGAAAAGAACTTACACTTGTGGAGCTTGCTGATCTTATTGACCTTTCACCGCAGTATCTTTGCAGACTTTTCAAGGAGTGTCTTAGTCTAAGACCTTTTGAGTATCTAGCAAGAAAGCGTATACAGCAGGCAAAGCTGCTTTTATTGGAGGATAAGCTTAACATCAATGAAATCGCTGCGGAGGTAGGTTATAACGATTGCAGTTATTTTTGTGCGGTGTTCAAAAAGCATGAAATGCTTTCACCTGCGGAGTTCCGCTCACTTCATAAAAAAGCTGGCAGCTAAAATATAAGACCCACGGGAAAAACCTGTGGGTCTGTTTTTTTATAATATCGTGCCGCCTCCGATAACGTATTCGCCGTTATAGAAAACCACTGCCTGTCCCTTTGAGATAGCTTTATGAGGTTCTTTAAAAGTCACGAGTACCTTGCCATCATTCATAGGTGAAACTGTACATTCAGCGTCCTTTTGATGATAACGTGTCTGAGCAGTGCAGGTTATAGGCTCTGTGATGGCGTCAAACGGAATAAAGTTCACATCTCCTGCCACAAGGCTGTCACTGTATACTTCATCAGCCTTGCCCATAATAAGCCTGTTATGCTCCATATCTTTTGTAACAACGAAAAGCGGTTCGCTGTATGAAATGCCTACGCCCTTTCGCTGTCCAATAGTATAGTGTATCAGACCTTTGTGTTTACCAAGCTTTGTGCCGTCAGAAAGAACGATATCTCCCGACTGCTGTTCACCGCAGCGTTTTGTGATAAAGCCTGCGTAATCACCGTCAGGGATAAAGCAGATGTCCTGAGAGTCAGGCTTGTCTGCATTTATAAGCTTGTTTTCTTCTGCGATATCACGGATCTTGTCCTTGTGCATCTCGCCAACGGGGAAGAGAGTGTGAGCAAGCTGTTCCTGCGTCATGCTGTAAAGCACATAGCTCTGATCCTTTGACCTGTCAGGTGAGCGTTTCAGAAGCCACCTGCCTGAATTTGCGTCATATTCTCTGGTAGCGTAATGCCCTGTAGCTATATGGTCAAAGCCCAGCAGCTTTGCACGCTCATAGAATTTTGCGAATTTCAGATGTTTGTTGCACTCGATACACGGATTAGGCGTGCCGCCTGCCAGATATGTATCAACAAAATTGTCTATAACATAGTGCTTAAAATCATCAGAAAAATTGAATACATGGAAATCAATGCCTAGTTTAAAAGCAACAAAACGTGCGTCCTCTACATCATTGAGAGAACAGCACGTTCTTGTTTTATCCAGACCGATGTCCTCATTGCTGTAGAGCCGCATGGTAGCCCCTGCCACGTCATAACCCTCATCAAGAAGGAGCTTGACCGAAACAGAGCTGTCAACGCCGCCGCTCATTGCCACAAGAACTTTATCAGCCATTGCAGTTCTCACAATCAGGAGCAGACTGCTTACCTACGAACGGAGTTGGATCGATACCCTGTCTTTTATAGTAGTCAGAAACAGCGGCTTTCATTGCTTCCTCCGCAAGAACAGAGCAGTGAAGCTTTGCTGGTGGAAGACCGTCAAGAGCTTCAACAACTGCCTTGTTTGTAAGCTTCAAAGCGTCTTCAAGCTTTTTACCCTTTATCATTTCTGTAGCGATAGAAGATGTAGCAACAGCCGCACCGCAACCAAAAGTCTTGAACTTAACGTCAGTTATAATGCCGTCATTGACCTTGATGTACATTTTCATTATATCTCCGCACTTGGCGTTTCCTACCTCGCCGACACCGTCAGCATCTTCAATCTCGCCGACATTTCTCGGATGCGCGAAATGATCCATTACCTTTTCGCTGTATATCATTTTTTTATTCCTCCTAATCAAGTGTATAGTCGTGAATATTCTCAGTTCTGCAAATTCTTTCCCAAAGTGGTGACATACTTCTCAGGTGCTTTACGATAGGTGGAAGAACCTCAAGAATATAATCAACATCTTCCTCTGTGTTCTCGTCATTGATAGAAAGTCTGAGTGAGCCATGTGCTACTTCGTGTGGCAGACCAAGTGAAAGCAGAACGTGTGACGGGTCAAGTGATCCGCTTGTGCAGGCTGAGCCTGATGAAGCTGCAACGCCTTGAAGATCAAGTGAAAGAAGCAGGCTCTCGCCTTCTACTCCTCGAACAGATATGTTTACGTTTCCTGCAAGTCTGTGTTCTGTGTCACCATTGAGCCTTGACTCAGGTATCTTGAGCAGACCCTCGATAAGTCTATCTCTCATTTTTCTTACACGCTCGTTCTTTGCAGGGATATCCTTTACAGCATCAGTGATAGCAACGCCGAGAGCCACGATAGAAGGTACGTTCTCGGTACCTGCACGCTTATTTCTCTCCTGTGCTCCGCCGTAGATAAGGTTAGGAAGGTTAATGCCTGTTTTTACATAAAGCGCGCCAACGCCCTTTGGAGCGTGGAGCTTATGTCCTGAAAGTGAGAGCATATCAATGTTCATATCTTTAACATTGATGTCAATATTTCCTACAGCCTGAACAGCGTCAGTATGGAACCATACGCCATGCTTGTGGCAAACTTCGCCGATCTCAGCGATAGGCTGTATAGTACCGATCTCATTGTTAGCTGTCATTATTGTAACAAGGCAGGTATCATCACGGATAGCGTCCTCGACCTGTTGTGCAGTAACAAGACCCTTGTCACCTACAGGAAGATATGTTACCTCAAAGCCAAGTTTTTCGAGATACTGACAAGTGTGCAGAACTGCATGATGTTCAAAAGCAGTTGTGATGATATGCTTCTTGCCCTTTTTTTCTCCAAGCTGTGCACAGCCTCTTATAGCCCAGTTGTCAGACTCAGAGCCACCAGCAGTGAAATAGATCTCGTTGACCTTCGCACCAAGAGCGTTTGCGACCTGTTCTCTTGCTTTAAGAACGGCTTTTGCACATTCCATTCCCAAAGAATATATACTTGACGGATTTCCGTATAGCTCAGTGAAATAAGGCAGAGCGGCGTCAAGAGCTTTCTGAGATACTCTAGTCGTAGCTGAGTTATCTGCATAGACAAATCTCTTTTCCAATTAAATCATACCTTTCATATATAGATTTCTATTTTATTATATACTAAATTACTACAAAATGCAATAGTTTTCCCTAACTTAATAAAAAATTAATATTTATTTAATTCTATTTATACTGTTTAGAGCCCATTACTGCAAGTTCGTCACAACGTTCGTTTTCCGGATGTCCTGCATGGCCTTTTACCCAGTTGAAATTGACCTTATGCACCTCCAGCAGATCAAGAAGCTTTTCCCACAGATCACTGTTCAGAGCCTTTTTCTTGTCCGATTTCACCCAGTTGTTTGCACGCCATTTTTTTGCCCAGCCTTTTGTAACAGCGTCGATTATATACTTTGAGTCGCTGTAAAGCTCTACTTCACATGGCTCTTTCAGTGCTGAAAGAGCAGTGATAACAGCGGTTAGCTCCATGCGGTTATTGGTTGTAGAGGGATCACCGCCCCAAAGCTCTTTTGATGTGCCTTTGTATCTTAGTATCGCACCGTATCCTCCAGGACCGGGATTGCCTGAGCAAGCACCGTCTGTGAAAATTTCTATTCTCTTCATTTAATTATCTCCGCTTTTGTGATGATTATTATGCAAAACATATTATACTACATTTCTCTCTTTTTTTCAAGTACCTCTCAAGGTTTAATATTTTAATATTTATTACTTTTGAAATGTTCAAATTATACAAATGACTTGAATGTCTTTGTATAATTTGAGAATTGACTTAAAGGACATTAAGCTTTATAATTGTAGTGTAACATTGGTTGTTAAGACAGAAAATCATTTGATTTGGAGGTCAATTATTTTATGAAGATCAAGAAGATTCTTGCATTGGCAGTAGCGCTTACATCTGTTTTTGCAGTTGCAGGTTGCGGCTCCACAGGCGACAGCAGTTCAAAGGTATCAACAGTAAAGAAAGTTAAGGTCGAGGACACACAGGAAATAGAGGCTATCCCTGACGATGCTCAGAAAACTATCCGTTGGATGGGTACATATGACCTTAATCCTAACGAGAAAAAGGGCGAGGATAAGTCCGTTGAGATGACCCTTTTCAACAACAAGGGTGGTAAAGTAGAGTACACAAGAGTAACTGATAGCGAAAAATTTGACCAGCTCGCTAGTGCTATCATGGCTCAGCAGAATGTGCCTGATATTTTCAAGTATGAGTGGATGGCTTTCCCTGCACAGGTGCTTAAGGATATGTATCAGCCTGTTGACGATATTGTGAACTTTGACGATCCGCTGTGGGCTGATGTGAAAACAACTGCTGACAAGTTCGTTATGGGCGGCAAGCATTATGTTGCTCCTATAAGCTTCACAGTCGGCACACTTATGATGTATGATCAGGACGTTATAGACGCTGAGGGTCTTGATGATCCATATGAGCTATATCAGAATGGTGAGTGGAATTGGGATAACTGGTATGACATGATGTCGGAGTTTGTTTCAAATGCTCCTGCTGATGTTGAGAGATTTGGTATCAATGGTTGGTTCCAGACACAGGTCATTCAGCAGACCGGTAAAACAATGGTAAACTATGACGGAGAGAAGTTCGCAAACAATATAAATGACCCTGATATCGAAAGAGCAGAAGATCTGCTTTATCAGGTAGGTAAGAACAACCTTGTAAACGGAAACTGGCTTGGCAATGCTAAGCAGGCGCTTAAAGACGGCAATCTGCTGTTCTACTGCATGGGTACATGGGCTATGACAGGCAATAACGGACCTTCTGACGCTGACACTTGGAGAGTGGTCCCTGTTCCGTCTGATCCTAACACTGATGAAAAGTACATGACATCTGATATGACGGCATATATGTGGGTAAGAGGCTCAACAGCTAAAGAGGCTGTAAAGTGTTGGTATGAGTGCTGCAGAATGGCTAATACAGACGAAACATATAAGGAAAACGGCAAGGAGAAATTCCTCAACGCTAACCCTAACTGGACAGAGGATATGTATCAGGTGATCGTTGATTGCTCATCTTCTGAATACAATCAGGTATTTGACTACGGCTATGGTATTTCATCAACAATGTCTGACGACAACGCAAACGAAGACGGCAACTGCGTAACAAGAAAGCTTTATGAATACACAAATAAGGCTGACGAAAATGGCAAACAGTTCTCATGGACAGAGCTGAGAGAATCATACTCCGCAACTGTTGACGCCGAGCTTAAGACTATCAACGACGCTGTTGTTGCATTCAATAAGAAAAATTCATAAGAATACTTTACAAGACTTCGATAAAATCGGGGTCTTGTTTTTTTGCATAAAAATAAGGCTCTGAGTTTTTGCTCAGAGCCTTGCTTTGTTATATTTAGCTGTCCATACCCTCACGAACGGATTTGATAAACTTGCCCACATATTCAGGAGCGTCTTTGCCGTGTTCCTCAACTATCTTGACAACAGCACTTCCCATGATAACGCCGTCAGCGTACTGGGACATTTTCTTTGCCTGCTCAGGATTTGAAATTCCGAAACCTATGCAGCAAGGGCAGTGATCGTTGTTTCGGATAGGTGCAAGCAGTTCGTTAAAATCTGTTGTTATCTCGGAGCGCATACCAGTAACTCCCAGTGAAGATACAACATACAAAAAGCCTTTTGACTTTTCTGCTATCATTTTTACACGCTCGTGTGAAGTCGGTGCAACGAGGAAGATAGTGTAGATACCATTTTTCTCAGCTTCGCCCTGAAGCTCTTCGCGTTCTTCAAAAGGCATATCTGGAACGATAACGCCGTCTATCTGTACCTCTTTGCAAAGCTCAAAGAATTTCGCTGTTCCGTACTTGAATATAGTGTTTATATACATCATCAGAAGCATAGGCTTGTCAGTCTGTGTGCGGAGTTTTCTCACAAGGTCAAATATCTTGTCAAGATTTGTTCCGCCACTGAGTGAACGCAGAGAAGCTTTCTGAATAGTCGCACCCTCTGCGATAGGGTCAGAGAACGGCACTCCGATCTCGATAATGTCAGAACCATTCTTATACATTTCAAGAATGCACTTTTCTGTTGTAACCATATCAGGGTCGCCTGCGGTGATAAAGGTAACAAGTGCCTTTTTGTTTTCTGCTTTAAGCTTTTCAAAGCAAGCGTCTATCCTATTCTTCATTAAGGTCTACCTCCCTGTATCTTGCTATTGAGTATACGTCCTTGTCGCCTCTGCCTGAAAGGTTGATGACAAGTATTGAGTCCTTATCCATTGTAGGAGCAATCTTTAGCGCAGCGGCAACTGCGTGTGATGACTCGATAGCAGGGATTATACCCTCTGTTCTTGAAAGGTACTCAAAAGCACAAACTGCTTCTTCATCGGTTATGTCAACATACTGCGCTCTGCCTATAGAGTTAAGATATGCGTGCTCAGGTCCGATACCTGGGTAGTCAAGACCTGCTGAGATAGAATAAACAGGGTCGATCTGACCATATTCGTTCTGCAAGAAAAGCGATTTCATGCCGTGAAATATACCAAGTGAGCCTTTTGCAACTGTAGCCGCATGGTCAGGTGTGTCAATGCCTCTGCCTGCTGCTTCCGCACCAACAAGCTTGACTGACTTGTCTTCGATAAAGTTGTAGAATGCACCCATAGCGTTTGAGCCGCCGCCTACGCAGGCAACAACACAGTCAGGCAGTCTGCCTTCCTTTTCCATGAGCTGTGCCTTTATCTCAGCACTGATAACTTTCTGGAAATCCCTAACCATTGTAGGATAAGGGTGAGGTCCCATTACAGAGCCTATGCAGTAGAAAGTTGTGTCGATATTTGATACCCAATCTCTGAAAGCTTCATTGATAGCGTCTTTCAGTGTAGCAGTACCGCTTGCAACGCCTGTTACCTTTGCGCCAAGGAGGTTCATTCTGTATACGTTAAGGGACTGTCTTTTCATATCGGTCTCGCCCATGTAGACCTCACATTCCAAACCCATAAGAGCGCAAACTGTAGCGGTAGCAACACCGTGCTGACCTGCACCAGTCTCAGCGATTATGCGCTTCTTGCCCATTTTCTTTGCCAGAAGTATCTGACCCAAAACATTGTTTATCTTGTGTGAGCCTGTGTGGTTAAGATCCTCACGCTTGATGTATATTTTAGCTCCGCCAAGATCTTTGGTCATCTTTTCTGCGTAATAAAGCATTGACGGTCTGCCTGCATAATTGTGGTAAAGTTCCTGAAGCTCTTTGTTGAACTCAGGATCGTCCTTGTATTTATCGTAAGCTTTTTCAAGCTCGTGAACAGCAGTCATGACAGTTTCAGGGATATACTGTCCGCCAAATTCGCCAAATCGTCCAATTTTACTCATTTATATCCTTCTTTCGGTATTATTTCTGATAGTTTCAACTATCCTTTTTATCTTGTTTTCGTCCTTGAATCCATCGGTTTCCACTGAACTTGAAAAGTCAACGCCATAAGGTTGTACCTTTTCCATAGCAGAGCAGATGTTATCCTCGTTCAGTCCGCCTGCAAGGAAGAAAGGCTTTGAAATATTCACATTGGAGAACACATCAAGGTCAACACGCTTGCCTGTTCCGCCGTAGCTGCCTGCTGAAAAGCTGTCTATAAGCAGTTTATGGACGGGAAGTGCATCTGCTTTTGCAATATCATCAGCATATTTTACACGAACGGCTTTCCATATCTCACAGTCGCAGTTTTCACGGAGTTTATCAATATACTCTGCGTTTTCCTCACCGTGAAGCTGGATAACATCAAGCTTCTGTGCAAAGCTTTTCAGAATATTCTCTATAGGCTCGTTTACAAAAACGCCCACTCGTTTGATATTCTTTTCAAGAAGACGTTCAAGCCTGCAGAATGTGTCAATATCTACAGTGCGTTTAAAACCCTCCGACAGTATAAAGCCTGCATAATCAGGGTGGTATGTGTTCACATAAAGAATATCGTTCACACGTCGCATACCACATATCTTGATTTTTGTCATTTATACGCCCTCTCTCAGTTCATGGAGAGTTGTACCGATATTGCCGCTTCTCATAAGCGTTTCACCTATAAGCACAGCGTCTGCACCAAGGCTGCGTACCTTTTTCATATCGGCATTTGTTTTTATACCGCTCTCTGAAACAAGCACTGCATGGTCGCCTACTATATTGCTGAGCCTGCCCGTGGTTTCAAGGTCAACGTCAAAAGTGTAAAGATTTCTGTTGTTTATGCCAAGCATATCAGGCTTAAAACCAAGCGTCTTTTTATACTCTTCCTCGTTGTGCACCTCTACAAGACATTCAAGTCCAAGCTCGTGTGCAATGTCAGAATATTCTTTCATCTGACTCTCGCTGAGTATTGCCGAGATAAGCAGCACTGCATCAGCACCTAAGGCTCTTGCCTCGTAGAGCTGATATTCGTCTATAACGAAGTCCTTGCGGAGTATCGGCAACTTCACAGTCGCTCTAATTGCTTTGAGATATTCCCCGGAGCCTTGAAAATAATGTTCCTCAGTAAGACAGGATATTGCATTCGCACCGTTTTTCTCATACTCGCAGGCGGTTTTCACAGGGTCAAAATCAGGGCAGATAAGTCCCTTTGACGGCGAGGCTTTCTTGACCTCGCTTATGACAGAGAGGGTATCACGCTTGATAGATTTTGAAAAGGAAACTGTCTGATACTCTTTTTCGGCTGCCATGTATTTGATATCTTGTCTTGATATTATTGATATATCTTTTTCAAGCTGTTCTTTTCTTTTGTTGCAGATATTGTCTAGTATCATTATTTATCCTCTGTTAGTAAGTTCAACAAGTTCCTCAAGCTTTTTAAGAGCCTTTCCGCTGTCTATCATTTCAGCTGCAGTCTTTACGCCCTCTTCGATGCTGTCGCATTTGCCGCAGATATAAAGTGCACAACCTGAGTTGAGAAGAACGATATCTCTCTTTGCACCCTTGATTGAGCCCTCAAGTATACCTCTTGTGATAGCTGCGTTGCCCTTTCCGTCCTCGCCAACGACGTCAGCAAGCTTTCCTCTTTTTAGACCGAAGTCCTCAGGCTTTATCTCATACTTGATAAGCTTTCCACCGTTTATCTCGCAGATAGTTGTAGGAGCTGATATAGAAACTTCGTCAAGTCTGTCGTTGCCGTAAACGAGCATTGCTCTCTTTATACCTAGGTTCATAAGCACCTTAGCCATTGGTTCGAGTAGATCAGGGCCATATGTGCCAAGTATCATGAAGTCAGCCTTTGCAGGATTTGCGAGAGGTCCGAGAATGTTGAAAACAGTTCTTACGCCTATCTGCGTTCTTGTAGGTCCTACAAATCTCATTGCTGAGTGATATGACTGTGCAAACAGGAATGAAAGACCGATCTCGTCAAGGGACTTTTCAGCCTGTTCATGTGTTGACTGAATTTTAACTCCAAGAGCCTCGAGAACATCAGCCGCACCGCTCTTTGAAGAAACGCTTCTGTTGCCGTGTTTTGCGACTTTCTGTCCTGCTGCCGCAATTACGAATGAAGAGGTTGTGGAAATGTTGAAGCTGTTTGAAAGATCTCCACCTGTGCCAACTATATCAAGAGTACCCTTGACGTTGACCTTTGACATTTTTTCTCTCATTACCTTTGCAAAACCGGTTATCTCGTCAATAGTCTCGCCCTTCATTCTCAGAGCAGTGAGCAGGCAGGCGATCTGAGCATTAGAAGCTCTGTCGCTCATGATGATATCCATTGCTTTATAAGATTCGTCCTCAGTTAGTGACTTTCCATCGCATACTATTTTGAGATACTTTTTAAGCTCAACTCTTTCGCTGTCAGGAAGAGCTGCAGACTTTGTTTTTGTGGTCTTTATGCCAGCGATATCGTTCAGGAAGTTTTCGATTATCATGTTTCCAACTTCGCCAGTGAGAACTGACTCAGGGTGGAACTGAACGCCGTAGGTTGGGTGTTCTCTGTGTCTTATTGCCATTATCTGAGCTTTATCGTCAGTTGCAATAACAGACAGGCAGGTAGGAAGTGAAATGCTGTCAACAACAAGTGAGTGATATCTTGCGGCTTTTATTGTGCTTTTCAGACCGCTGAAAAGTGGGTTTGCAGTGTTAAGATTGATATCTGTCTGCTTGCCGTGAAGCTGCTGCTTTGCGTGAACTATCTTTCCACCGAATGCTTCGGCTATCGCCTGGTGTCCTAGACAAACGCCAAGTATAGGGATCCTGCCACTGAATGTCTTTATGACCTCTTCGGAAATTCCTGCGTCCTTTGGATAACCAGGACCAGGGGAGATGATGATAGCCGCAGGTGACATTTTTTCGATCTCTTCTATGGTTATCTCATCATTTCTTGCTACTGTAATGTCTTTTGTGAGTACGCCTACAGCCTGATAAAGATTGTAGGTAAAGCTGTCATAGTTGTCAATAAGTAAAATCATAGTAATCTTCCTTTACAGTACAAACTTATCAATGAAAGTTTTGTCGTTGAAGTAGTTTATGCCGATAGCATTCCTTATTTCTGAAACAGTTTCGTTTGAAACCTCTATTGCACGTTGTGTGCCTTTTTTAAGTATCTCTATGAGCTGCTCTTTGTCTTTCTCATATTCCTCACGTCTTGCTCTGATAGGTGCGAGAAATTCCTGCATAACGTTGTTAAGGAACTTCTTACATTTCATATCGCCAAGGCCGCCACGCTCATAATGTTCTTTCATCTCTGCGAGGTTCTTATAGTCAGGGAAGTATTTAGCAAAATCTTCGTCCTTGCTGAATGCGTCAAGATAGATAAATACCGGATTGCCCTCTGTGTGACCAGGGTCGCTTACATTGATGTGTGTAGGGTCAGTGTACATTGACATTATCTTGTTTTTCAGCGTTTTTTCATCGTCTTTAAGGTAAATGCAGTTGCCAAGAGATTTGCTCATCTTTGTGTTGCCGTCTGTACCAACAAGTCTGTTGCAGCTTGCGTTGTCTGGGAGAACAGCCTCAGGCTCAACAAGTATATCGCACTTATAAATTCTGTTGAAGCTGTTTACTATCTCTCTTGCCTGTTCAAGCATTGGAAGCTGATCTTCTCCAACAGGAACATACTTAGCCTTGAATGCTGTGATGTCTGCTGCCTGGCTGATAGGATATGTCATAAAGCCAACAGGAAGGTTTCTTTCAAAGTTTCTCATTTTTATCTCAGACTTGATAGTAGGGTTTCTTTCAAGTCTTGACATTGTAACGAGGTTTGAATAGTACATTGGAAGCTCATAAAGTGCTGGGATATGTGACTGAACGAAGAATGTTGTCTTGTCAGGCTCAAGCCCTACAGCAAGATAGTCAAGCATTACCTCAAGAATGTTTTGTCTTATCTTCTCAGGATTGTCAGCGTTATCTGTAAGTGCCTGAAGATCGGCTATCATAACGAACTGATCAAATTTTCCTGTGTTTTGAAGTTCAACTCTTTTTCTGAGAGAACCTACATAATGACCAAGATGAAGTGATCCGGTTGGTCTATCGCCTGTAAGAATAATATTATTGTTCATGTTATTAACTCCTTTTAAATTATAATTTGCTTGCTTCTTTTATTGCATTTATAACAGCCATTGCCTTGTTGCATGACTCCTGATATTCGTTCTCGGGAACAGAGTCTGCGACAACTCCGCCTCCTGCTTGGATATAAGCCTTGTTATTTTTGAAAAGCACTGTTCTTATAGCGATACAAGTATCCAGCGAACCGTCAAATGCAAGATAACCAACTGTTCCGCCATAAAGGCCTCTTTTTGTTGTTTCAAGCTCGTCGATTATCTCCATTGCTCTTACCTTCGGTGCGCCTGAAAGAGTGCCGGCAGGAAGAACTGCCATAAGTGCGTCAAGAGGTTTCTTATCTTCTCTCAGTGTACCCTTTACGTTCGATACAAGGTGCATCACCTTTGAATATCTTTCAACTATCATCATGTCTGTAACGGTTACGGAGCCGAACTCAGAAACCTTTCCTATGTCGTTTCTTCCAAGGTCAACGAGCATTGTGTGTTCAGCTCTTTCCTTTGGATCGTTGAGAAGCTGTTGTTCATTGCGGATATCTTCGTCGTAGGTCGCTCCACGCTTGATAGTGCCTGCAATTGGTCTTGTTACTACTGTTCTGTTTTCTACTGATACAAGCATTTCAGGTGAAGCACCTGCAACAGCATAATCATTGTGCTTAAAGTAGTAAAGGTAAGGTGACGGATTAGTGGAGCGGAGCATTCTGTAAACGTCAAAGCTGTCTGGCGGATTGTCTATCTCAAATCTCTGTGACGGAACTATCTGGAAGATGTCGCCCTCTTTGATGTATTCCTTAGCCTTTTCAACGTTTGCGAGATAATGTTCCTTTGTGATGTTGGATTTTACTGTGATGTTGTCCTCCATTGTCTTTGGAGTTTTCATAACAGGCTTGTAATTTCTAAGAGTTTCAACTACCTCGTTGCATATCTTTTCACATTCTTTGTATTTAGTTTCAAGATCATCGCTCTTATTGATGTTGAGGATTATTACAGCCTTGTTTGAAAGGTGATCGTAAGCAACGATCTTTTCAAAAAGGTGCAGGTCAGCGTCAGGAAGCTTAAGATCGTCCTCAGGTGGGTTGCACAGTGTTTTCTCAAAGTATCTTATCATATCATAAGCGAAAAATCCTATCAGACCACCTGTGAGCTTTGGATAATTATTAAATCTCGGTGACTTGTGGCCTTCGATTATCTCAGAAAAGAAAGCGATAGGATCATCGACTTTTACCGTTTCATCAGCCTTGCCTTTCTCCTTAACAGTAACAACGTGCTTGTCAAGAATATATTCGCATTTAGGATCAATGCCCACATATGAATATCTGCCCCACTGGTCTTTATTATCTACAGATTCAAGAATGAAACAATCATCATACGCCTCGTGCAGACAGTTAAAAAGTTGTATTGGCGTACATGAATCCATGAGAAGCTCATAGAATACAGGCACAGTCTTGTAGTTTTCAAAAAGTTCCTTTACTTGTTCAATAGCAGGGTACAGCATAAATATTCCTCCTAAATGCTTTTTTTGTCGTAAAATTGACAATAAAAAAAGTCCTGTCATCACACATAACATCTAGTTATGGGACGATAGAACCGTGGTGCCACCCAATTTCCCGATAATAAATTATCGGCTCACAGATACGCATTCTGACTGGCAGAAATCAATATCCTGTCCTTTAACGCAGGAATCACGGCGAGTGATACTCGTAAAAACTTTCACACCGCTCCTCACAAATCCATTCATCTGAAGAAAATGTATCAGCTCACACCTACCGCTGACTCTCTGTGACCTTTTGCATCAAACTACTTACTTTTGCTCATAGGATTTATCGTATTAACTTTAGTTTTATTATATTCCTCTGTTTCTAAAATGTCAATATCAGAAAATGTAAATATTATTGCTATTATGTAAATATTCTTTTGCGATTTGGATTTATACCAAAATAAATAATTTTAAATTTTCAATATTCCTTGCATTTATAAATAATGTAGTGTATAATAAAGTAATAGTTAAGGTAATTGAGAAAGGAAAATATATGAAAGTACAAACTAATAAGAAATACACCACAATTGCATTTTATGCAGTTATCGTTATTGCTATAAATGTGCTTTTGGTAGTGGCTGTATTTAAATTTAATACGATCTTAAAGCTTATTTCCACACTTGTTTCTGCACTTACGCCTGTTATAGTTGGTCTTGTGATCGCATTTCTTATAAATCCTATAATGGTGAATTTTGAAAAGCTGTTCAGAAATAAAGTGGTAAAAAATCCAGCTAAGAAAAAGCTTACCAGAGCCTGCTCGGTAACTGTAGCGTCACTTGTTTTTCTTGGGATAGTTGTTGGACTTACTTATGTTGTTGTTCCAGAACTTATAAATTCCATAATTGATATTTTTAACAATGCATCTAACATCGTTGTTAAAGTGCAGGGTTGGATAAATAAGCTGTTTAAAAACTATCCTGATATCGAAACAATGGCTACGGAGAAACTCAAAGCTTTTTCAACTGATTTGGGAACCGTTATCGAGAAGGTACAGCCGATGTTTGAAAATATTCTTTCGGGTGCATGGGGCGTTATCAATGTTCTTAAAAACTTTGTATTTGGATTTATCGTTTCTATCTATATGCTTTGCAGCAAGGAAAAGCTTCTTGCTCAGGCTAAGAAGATAATCATTGCAAACACAAAAAAGTCTACATGTGAGAAGATCATGAGAGTTTGCACTGAAACAAATAAAGTTTTTGCAGGTTTTTTGAGCGGAAAGATCATTGACTCGGCAATAATCGGAGTTCTTTGCTTTATAGGTCTGACTATCATGAATATGCCTTACAACATCATGATAAGTGTTCTTGTGGGTGTAACTAATATTATCCCATTTTTTGGACCGATAATCGGTGCGATACCATCAACTGCACTTATGCTTTTTATTGATCCTAAAAAAGCCATTATACTTCTCATTTTCATAGTTATTCTACAGCAGTTTGACGGCAATATCCTTGGTCCTAAGATACTTGGTGATTCTACTGGGCTTCCGGGTTTTTGGGTGCTGGTATCACTGTTCTTCTTTGGAAATTTGTTTGGGTTCATAGGTATGGTCATTGCAGTTCCGACTTTTGCATTGCTTTATACTTTTACACGAGAGAGCGTTGTTCAGCGGTTAAGAAAGAAGAAGCTCCCTGTAGATACCGACTATTATATGGAGGATGTTGAGCATTTGTATAAGAAAAATGAAAAGCGTATTCCGCTTACGCCTGAACAGCTTGACGCCATGGTCATTCCAAGTGCTGATGAGGTAAATGAGGTCAACAGAGAGGATGATCCAGAAATAGTTGACGATCACAACGAAAATAAAGATCAGTAAACGCAAAAGAGCGGCCTGTTCACAATTCATAGTGAGCAGACCGCTTATTTTATTTCATGTATTTTTTCTGTATTTTTGCAATATGTATCACAGAGTATATTACTATAAGTGCAATAAGTATTGTTAATGTGACCTTGAAAACAGACGATTCAAAGTATGACTTAGCTATTTTAACCTTCGCTTTGACTTGGGAACGTTCTACTTTAGTTGTGGAAACGAGATCTATAGTTGCAAGCACCTCACCTTTGTAGACAAGTTCCATTTTACCAAGCACATCGCCAACTTCAACAGGTGCAACAACGTTGTCATAAACGGTTATTTTCTTTTCCACATCATTTACTGATATATCTACAGGCCACAGCCTTGTAAAACCATTTGCAGGTTTAAGATTTGCATAATCTATGCCGTCACCGTAGCTTACCTTTACATCACGGACTTCGCTGTTTTTGTCCACAAAATCCGTTGCTACAAGACTTGAAAATGCCCATTTGTAAAGGCTGATGTGATCAAGGAGGTTGTAGTAAACATTATCTCCACCATATATGGAATCAGGATCTTCCTCGCCTTTCTTCACATCTTCTTCAAGCTTATCCATTGGTGCACCCATTGTCACAATAAGATATGTGGTGCCTTCATATTCCGCATATGAAGCTAAACATCTTCCAGCGGAATCAAGGGTGCCTGTCTTTATGCCTTTAGCATAGGAGTAGTAATAATCGGTCATTGAGTCAAGCATAAGGTTTGTATTATAAATATCTGTACCATCTGAGTGATAAGAGGTGGATGCCATATGATAGCTTGGCAGACAGACAATATCACGAAATACCTGATATTTGCTTATGGCATATTCGCAAAGAGTTGCCATATCCTTGCAGGACGAATAATTCTGTTGCGCCCACAGACCATGTGCATTTGAAAAGTGTGTATTTTCCATGCCGAGTTTTTCAGCTTTTTCATTCATAAGGTCTGTAAATTCTGTTATGGAATCGGACACATTCAAAGCGATTATATTCGCTGCTTCACATGAGGATGGGATAAGCAGTGCCGCCAGGAGATCATAACAGCTTACTTCTTCGTCTGGTTGTATATCAGCTGTTGAAGCACCAGTATCATATAGTTCATTAAATGCTTCCGAGCCTGCTGAATAGTATGTATCTTTCAGTTTTTGTTCATCACCTTTGAATTTGTCCAGAAGCACCACAGCAGTCATTATCTTTGTTAGGGAAGCAGGCACACGCTCGTCCTCACCGTTTATGTCAACGATAGCTTCACCGCTGTCAAGATTGACCATATAGACCGCTTCAGAGTAAAGCTCCAACGGTATCGCTTTTCCGTCATCGTCATAGCCTGATGTAGGTGTAAAATTGAATGCGTCTGCACACATCGCAGGCACAAGCAGCATTATTGCCAGCGTCATGGATAATATCCTGCTGATTTTTCGTTTTAGTTTCATTGACAGCTTCCTTTCGCACTGTATGTAAAGAGTCTTGCTCATTCAGTTTTCTCATAAAGTATACTAGCACCCTGTTTGCCCACACGTTTCACTCTTTCAAGATATGTGAGTATATTAAGCGTTACCTGTGCATATTCACGAGATATCTTTGCATTAAGAGCAAAGTCTTTAGAAGTGAACTTTTTTGGCAGGTCCTCCGGGAGGAACATATCAAAGTCGGCAGGGCAGTCGATATGTATTTCATCAATAAGACCTTTTGGTATCCTGTCATGGCGTGAAGATCCACGCTTTTTGTTCTTTGACCAGCCGTTAAGCAATCTTATCTCCTCGGTTTCAAGCATACAAAGGCACAAATGAAATCTGGGGTTATCAAGGGTGTATTTTATTTTGTACAGTTCGGGCATGACTTCATAGATAGTGTATTTTCTCGGCGATTTGTGCTTTTCTGACAACTCTCCTGTTTCAGTATCTATCCAACGGACATATTTGACCGCAGGGATAGGGTAGACCACTGTCACGTCACAGTAGTCAAGAAAGGCTTCAAGTTTTTTAAGCAGTTTGTTGAACTGTCTTGTTTGTATCTCGATAACACCGTTCTCGCCTACGATATCAGCCACATATCCGCCAATGCGTATCTCCTGATTTTCACCATATGGCTCAAAATAGTTTTTCAAAACAGCATGAAGCGTTTTCTCGCCTAGAGTTCCGATGCCGTTGCGTTCACGGCTTTTGCCTATGATTTTATCGCAAGCATCTTGAAATTTCAGCCTGTCCGTAAGATCACCTCAGTTTTTATTATATCAGATATTCACTCTCACGTCAATCACAAAAACGCATAAAAAGAGCCTGAGATCTGCTCAGGCTCTTTAATCATACCATGATCCATCAGGTTATGCTGTCCGCAGTTATCTTGTCCCACTGGTCGCAATACTTGACTTCCATTTTGTCCATTCTTTCGTTGTAAAGCTTTGAGATAGCAGGTGTATCATATGAATAGATCATATCGTCTATGTTCTGTTCTACATAATCCATATCAACCGGCAAACGCTTGATTATGAAATATCCATATGTGTCGTTCTCTGTAAGTTCAGTGGAAATGCCGTTTTCTTTTAGTTTGAAAGCGTCTTTTACAAGCTCCTCAGGATATCCAGTCGTATCTTTATTGAAATAATATCCTGTTGAAGGATCTTCAAGACCGAGATCCCAGCCGTACTCTTCAATAAGCTTATCAAAGTCTTCTCCGTCCTGAGCCTTTTTCAGAACTTCTTCTGCAAGCTTCTTAGCCTTTTCCTTAGCTTTCTTTACACCGTCATCATCAAGCTTCGCATAAGCTGACTGCTTTGCGCTCGCTTTGTCTGAAAGTGACATACTGTCATAACTGTCAGAGGTACTGTCATCAAGATCTACCTGTGCATAGAAAGGGATCATAACGTGAATCTCACGGCAATACTCGCTTGTATCCTTGACTATTTTTCTAAAGTCTTCTTTTTTTGTTGCATATTTGCCGTTATTCTTAAAAAGAGTATCGTTTACTTTAGTATAGATGGTAGCTGTTTCAAGCATTTTCCTGTAAAGATCCTCTGTGAGGTAAGCTGACTTAAGGTCATTAAGATAAGCTTCATCAGAATCATATTTCGCTTTTGCATTAGCTATCTGCCCATCAATTGTCTTGTTGTCATCGTCTGTAAGTTCAATTCCGTTTTCTTCTGCAAGCTCAGGTGCAACAAGTTCCTGCTTAAGTGCAGTGATAACGTCCTCCATAAGAAGCTCAAAACCACCGTCAGTTGACTTGATAGTGTCAAGGGTTGCTCCGTAAGTTGAAGTGTACTTGCTTATAGTATAATAATAGTAGTATCTGAAAGTATCAAAATCAATATCCTTGCCGTCAATGGTGCAAACGATAAAGTTTTTAGTATCAATGGACTTGCCGTCAATTGTAAGGGACGGCTCAGGTGTCTGTTTTTCAGTTGTGCTGTCAACAGCTGAAACAGAAGAATCCGCTGTGGAAGATACGGTTGATGAGCTGTCATTATTTTTGCTGCATGAAGTAAAGCTGCAAATAGCTATTGTGAGAGCTGCTGTAACAGCGGCTAATTTCTTTATCATAATAATTGTCCTTTCCTTTGAGAGAAAATTCTCTGCATAACATGAATTTAATTATATCTTATTATTGTGATGATACTGTGTGATAATTCTTAAACTTTCTGTGAATGAAATATATATTATCCGGCGTGATTGTAGGTTTGTCAATCATATTGGACACTATTATTAAGGAATTCGATAGGCGAAA
>ERZ773276.666-NODE-666-length-34153-cov-19.497624_pt1 | contig 34153 bp, 25 predicted proteins | sample MGYA00511386_ERZ773276 | MGnify/ENA primary metagenome ERZ773276 (study PRJEB29015, sample SAMEA2737778) | human gut metagenome | biome: human gut; feature: human-associated habitat; material: faeces | place: China | collected 2012 ...
GATTCAAGTTTGACGGCTAAGTCATACAATTTTGCCTACAAGTACGAGGACGAGAACCATCCCACTGCTCCCACGCAGATAGGTCACGACCATTATACGTATGACGCCAACGGCAACCCAATACTTGTAACCAATGACAGTACAAATACTTCAAGAGAGATGTACTGGGATGAGGATAACCGTTTGATGGTATTGTCGGACAACGGCAAAACCTCAAGATATACCTATAACGCCGGTGGCGAACGCATCATGAAGAGCTACGGTACAATGGAGGGTGTGTACATCAATGGCGCACCGCAGGGCATCACGTTTCACGAGACGGACAATTTTACCTTGTATCCTGCTCCTATAATAAGTATCAACAAGAACCGCTTCACCAAGCATTACTTCATCGGTAGCCAGCGTATTGCAAGTAGAATTGGTACCGGTACGTTCAACAATGTCTATGGCGTGAACGGCAGTTACGTCACCGCCGGTCAGCAGGATTATGCCGAGCGCATGAACCAAATCCAGTCGCAGAAGGAAGCCTACTATAAAGAGCTTGGCATCGCCCCGGGCGTTCCCACCGAGAAGGGTGCTTATGGCGACCCGGAGAACACGGGCGTAGGCTACAACACTATCATCACCAATCTTGGCGACCACAGTGTGCCCGAAGGATGGGTGCAGACACCGAAACATAATACGGCAGAGGGTAGTACGCCGGGAACACCCATCAGCTGGAACGACCCGAGCAACCCTGATAACCCACAGGCTGGTTATGGCTATATTGCCAATGACACGACAACGGAGGAGACTTTCTTCTTTCACAGTGACCATCTCGGCAGCACATCCTACATCACAGACGACAAGGGAAACATCACCCAATATGATGCTTATCTTCCCTACGGTGAGCTGCTCGTTGACGAACACTCGTCATCTGAGGACATGCCGTATAAGTTTAATGGTAAGGAATTTGACGAGGAGACGGGATTGTACTACTATGGCGCAAGATACATGAACCCAGTAACGAGTTTGTGGTATGGGGTGGATAAACTAACTGAAAAATATCCTACTATTGGTGTCTACACATATGGAGCTGCTAATCCTATAAAGATTACTGATCCTGATGGAAATCATGTTGAGGTGACCTCATCGCTACATGGTAAATATAGTGTCGTCGGTGGATTTGCTGATAATGATTTGAACATTTATGTACATTATGGGACTAAAAATCAAAAAGTAATAGGAAGAATGCTTACCAAATATTCTTTCATGGATGAGAGAGGTAATGCAGTCAAAAATGCAGTTATAGACTTGTCTGATAAATCAGGAGAAAAATTTCTTAGTAATTTCATGAAAGATACTCCAAATCTAATGGTTTACATGCCGAATGCTGTTGGTGGAGAAAAATATGACTTTAAGAGAGCAGGAACAAAAATTGGTGATGCTTTATATAATAATTCAAGTTACCATAATAGAGGAATGCGTGTAAAATTAGGTGGCAAAACCTATATCGCATCTGCGCGAGATATAGGTAATTTTGCAGCAGGTTATGTTGCTGGGAAAAACGACCTATCTTGGGACGCTGCTCGAACTGCTTTCGATGGTCTTGAAACAGCACAACATGTGGTTAGAGGAAAGTTAGGGATATATAGAGAAGGTAAGCCAACCCAATACGCTGAAAGACTTGGATATAATATAGGCACTCATACAGAGACGGCGAAAGCATTGCGTAATTTACGGCTACATAGAAGTCAATATAATACAACGAGATTCTCATGGTAATTAATAATAAACATAAATACTACATTTTAGGAATAAGTGTATTATTATATATACTCGCCTTGTTTAATACGCTATATGTAACTGATGCACAGACAAGTGCAGATATACATATTAGATATGCATATGACGTAACATGTTTGAACTTTTTTATAGGAGGAATTATTATGATCCCTTATGATATTGTATTTCTATTGAATGGAAAAGTTAATTTTACCCTATTATGGATTAGTAATATCACCTACTTTTATATTCTTTCTCTTTGGGTGAAACAGAGAAGAATGAAAACTCTTTTCATCTTAGTGGTATTGTCTATAACAATGATCATTTCATTTTACTTTTGTCATGATTCTATTATTGGTCGAGATGAAAATATTATTTATAATATCGGGGATAAGGGCATAGGATATTATTTATGGCTAATAAGCTATTTTATCATCTTCTTTGGTATGTTATGTTATAAGGAGGATTAAGTAAGTGAACTATTTTAGTCTGTACAAAACAAGTACGCGGAATCCCCATTTTACTGTCAGTTATGGGAAAATCAAAAGTATTGGGGCTAACCAAGGCCCAGCATCTCGAAACCGAAAGAGGAATTCCTTGGGACCAAAAAAATATTCCTCTTTGCAATGCCGTGCAATTCCACTGAAAGCCGACAGACGTTCAGCGGTAAAGGTGAGATTACAGCCGGAGGATGAGCTTTACAAGAATCACAACATCTCCGACAATTTAGGATCTTCCGTTGCTTATTACGGCAGCACCGCTTATACCTTTACCACCCACCTCCCATTCGGTTTCAGAATCAATATCACTCCGAGCATCCAGGCATCGCACAGTGAGAGTGTCAACCGCACCGTCGCCTCGCTGATGGACATAGACGGCGACGGTCTGCCCGATCTGGTCTACAGCAACAGTGACAGCCGTCTTGTTGTCCACCGCAACCTCACAGGACGTACCAACCTGCTGAGAACCGTGACGCTGCCCTTCGGTGGCCATATTCATATTGGCTACCAGCAGACAGAGCCGAGTTTTGACATGCCCGGCCGCCGCTGGGTACAGACACCGAAGCACAACGATGAGCAGGGCAGTACGCCGGGGACACCCATCAACTGGAATGATCCGAGCAATCCTGATGACCCGCAGGCTGGTTATGGCTACATTCCTAACGATACTACTACGGAGGAGACTTTCTTCTTCCATAGTGACCATCTCGGCAGCACATCCTACATTACCGATGACAAAGGTAACATCACTCAGTATGATGCTTACCTTCCCTATGGTGAGCTGCTAGTGGACGAGCACTCTTCATCCGGGGAGATGCCTTATAAGTTCAACGGCAAGGAGTTTGACGATGAGACTGGATTATACTACTACGGCGCGAGGTATATGAATCCTGTCACAAGTATGTGGTATGGAGTGGATCCACTGGCGGAAAAGTATGCAACAACGAGTGGATATGTTTATACGTTGAATAATCCTATCAAGTTAGGTGATTCAGATGGAAGAAAAGTAAAACTTACAAATAATGAAGAAGACTTAGCCGCTATACGTGAGACACTCCCCCATAGATTAAGAGAATATATTACAGCTAATGATGGTTTTATTGATAAACAGAAAATGGAAGAAGGTCTTAACGCTATGGGTGATGACGTAAGTCTAAATTACAGATCATTGTTCGAAATTGTTGCAGATGATAGGACTGTGAAATTTTCATTGCTTGATAAACCACACGCTGTAAATGCAAGCGGAAATACGCCTAAACACATGATAACTTTTGGTCCTACTCTATACTTTGAGGCAGATAATATAGGAAATCCTGCAGAGTGGATTACTCAAGGAGGAACCAGTATCAGCTTAGCTCCCAAGAGCCATAAATGGACAAAATGGGATAACATACAAAGGGCTCGCCTCGCTGAAGACGAAGTACAGTTCTCCCCGAATGAGAACTACCAGGTGCAGATTAATAGTTCCATGTATAAGAATGATGCGACACACAAGAATGGAGCTAAGGCGGTAGCCCACGAGCTTTATGGTCATATTCTATATATGTTTAGAGGATGGGACTCCGCTCATGGTAGTAATAGAAAAGTTGATAATCAAAAATTAGAAAACTGGTTACAAAGAATAGGAAATGAAACAGAATACAACTTCGATCATTAGAACATTAATTTTTATAATGCTTATTTGTAAATTTAACAACATATATGCAATGAATCACAAGGATTCGTTGTATTTACCCTACTTTGTAAAAGACGGAAATGTATGTGTGCTGCATTCATCAGTCACGGATCATTACATTGAACGTGAATTGAGCGAATACATAGAACAAAAATTACCAATTATTAGATATGACTGTACATCTTTCCGTTTCTTTATACAAATGAAAATTAACAAGAAGGGGCAAGCAAAAAGGCTCAAGTTGTTAAATAGAAAAGATTTCAAAAATAACATGGTAGCTTGGGAGAACGTAAAAAAAATCATTCGCAATATAGATTTCCATCCCGCTGTAAGAGGAAAGCCTATAAATTATGATCTAAAATTCTATTTGCGTTTGGTGTTTTATTAGGATACATTCGTAGATATGTTGATGAAGAAGGTTGGTACCGAGACTACCTATACTTATGACAAGCAGCGTGAGCGGTTGCAGGATATGACGCTTACGGGCAGTAGCAGCACGCTGATGCAGAACAAGTACCGTTATGATGCCGTGGACAACATCCTTGGAATTACCAACGCCGCCAACCCACAAGGACTGACAAAAGTCAACAAGGCGAAGTTGGGAGGGGCAAGTACGCACACCTATCAGTATGACGAGCTGAACCGCCTGATTCATGCCACGGGCAAGGCGAAGAGCGCAACCTATGACATGGCAATGACTTTTGGGCTAATAATATAGAACTATAACATGTTAGAGTTAATATTTAAGAACTTATTTACCCTCCATATAGGAATATTCATTAGATATCTATTTCTTCGATATATTAAAAAGAATAGAGATATAAGTTATAAACAATTGCTGATAGGTGAAAAGAATAAAAGAAATGATATTAAACAAGGTGAGATCAATTGCTTTAATAATGAAATTAAAAATAGACTTTATGGTATAACTTTCTTAATTATCATCGTTATAGTAATAATTATACTTACGCGAAATTAAATTATAGAAAGGAATACATTATTGATATAAGCCATGACTAAAATGGCAGCTACGTCACCGCCGGTCAGCAGGACTATGCGGAGCGCATGAACCAAATCCAGTTGCAGAAGAAAGCATACTACAAAGAACTTGGCATCGCTCCTGGCGTACCCACTGAGAAGGGAGCGTATGGCGATCCGGAGAATACGGGTGTAGGCTACAACACGATTATCACCAACCTTGGCGACCACAGCGTGCCCGAGGGCTGGGTACAGACCCCGAAGCACAACGGTGAGCAGGGCAGCACTCCGGGGACACCCATCAGCTGGAACGAGCTGACTAATCCTGAGGAACCGCAGGCAGGTTATGGCTATATCCCAAATGACACTACAACGGAGGAGACCTTCTTCTTCCATAGTGACCATCTCGGCAGTACTCCTTACATCACCGATGATAAAGGAAAAATCACGAAATTAGAACAGAGTTTATTCCTGTAGTTGGTCCCTTAATATCGTTTGGTTTGGGTGCGACAGAATTGTATTCCCAAGGTGTTCAATGAAATGAAAATTGAAGTAAAAAAAATATTATCCATTATTTTGTCGTCTTTAGCTTATATTATCGCGACATCCTTTGTGCAGTATAGATACAAAAATAGTTTTGATGTTGGAGAAGGTATTCTTTACTTCTACAGTAATACATTATATTTAATAGGATTCATTGTTACTTTCCTTATGTATGGAATTTCAATGATGCGAAAATGGATATCTTCCATTATAGGTGCTATCTACATGGTTTGGTATATATGTACTTGGGTTGATTGTATGGATTACATGCCGTATGAGGCTCCATTTTACATAGCATTAGGATTATTTTTGTTCATAATCGAAGAGTTAGTATTAAAATTTCTATACAAAAATAAACAATAATATAACTCAAGAGGTCTTCATATAAAAAGTCAAAGACAAGACTCGTTTTCTTTATATCTTATGACATAAAATAGAGTAACTGCTTTAGTAGCCGCTAAACACAGCTTTTCCTTCATGCACATTTTTTACCATTTATATCATAACTGTTTGATCATCAAATAGTATTTTATTTTTGCATGGAAACTTCAATGTTTGAGTTTCAGCATTTTTGACTTATCTTAGCATCTGTGGTCTTCCAAATATCCATGACAAGTGAAGCATGTCCAGACTCTTAGCCAAAAACAGGGAACCAGCAAGACCAATGACAACGACCACCATGGCATGCGTAATACCACTACTATCGAATGGGAAAAGAGGAAGGAGAAACTTCCCTGCCATGGTAAAGATAGGGTGGAACATATAGATAGGCAAGGTATTACGCCCTATATAAAGAATCCTCTTGAGCGGCTTGCCATAACAGAATCTTCTGAGGAATGAGGCAAACGAGAGAAAGCAGAAGACCATAACAAGCACCATCAAATTGTCCCAATTCCATTGTGGGGAGATAATAAGAATCAACAAAAGAGGAGCGACGGAAAGGCCAGAGGGTGCGAACAGCTTGTTGTAATCGACTGCTGTAGTGCGCAAGACCACACCTAAGAAGAAATAGAAAGCCTGGTCCCATCGCATGATAGGGGTGAAGAGTGCCACGCATAGCAGAACGATACCATAGGTGACAAGCTTGACATTGTTGGACTGTTGGTGCAGACTGTGGAAGGTAGCATAGCAGAGAAAACTACAGATCAACATAACACGGAAAAACCAATAAGGTCCAATGGAATGGATGCACAGCACAGAGAATACAGTAGACCAGTCTAATTGCTGGATGCCGTCCCTAACAGGCAGATACAGCGACAACACCATATAGCCCGTGACCATGATGACGTAAGGCAACAAAATCCTCATCAAATACATAGCAAACTTGTCCACTGGCTTCTCCACGTTCAAGAGATAACCCGTGACGAGAAGAAACGTAGGCATGAGAAACGACAAGATGCCGCTCTTGATATTTGGGTGTATATTGCCAAAGTTGACAACATGCACCAAGATGACAAGAGAGATAAGTATCGCCCGTTGGAAGTCTATTTCATCGATATGACGCTGCGGCATAATATTTGTTTTTCAGATTGACATTGATGGCAGGGATGATCTCACAGGCAAAGGCTTCTCCCATAAAGAGTCCGAAAATCTGTTGTCATATTCACGTTCTTTCTGTTCATACACCATTTACCCATAGTTTAGTTCAAAATTATAAAACTTTTACGAGCTCTCCTAAATAATTCTTTTTTACTAACACATGTTGTGTAAAAATTAACAAACATCATAAAGTTATCCTACAATCGGATAGCCCCACAAACATTCGAATATGATGACCAGCTCGTAAGCAACTACGAGCAATACAAAAACAAGGCACTGCACCCTAATACCATCCGGCGCATAAAGGCATCCCTCAACCGTCCATTCATGACCGACAACAAAATCGCCCCGCCATCAGGAATCTGACGACGGGGCGACACGTTATCTCACAAATCTAATAAACAATCATCTCATGCAAGCAATCAATCCACAGGAATGTCCTTGTTGACATTCTTCGACAGGAAGGCTGCATAGCAGAACATATAACCTATAGCTATCAATGGAATGATGTAAGAGAGCATATAGTTTAATGTAGCATCAGCAATAGCATTCTGAATCAGCGGCAGGACACCACCACCGACCACCATCATCATGAAGATGCCGGAAGCTTTCTCTGTATATTTACCCAATCCCTCAGTGGCGAGGTTGAAGATTGACGCCCACATGATGGAAGTGCACAGTCCGCAGAAGACGATGAGGATAGCGCTCAGCGGCAGCTGCACGACCTCAAAGCTGGAACCCGTGAAGACTGGCATTGAACCCGTGATAGACTTCGGCAAGAACATGGCGATGAGGATAAGCAGGAAAGCGATGCCATTGGCAGCAATCATCATCGCACGGCTGGAAACCTTAGAAGCGAAGAAGCTGGAGACGAGACGGCCCACCAGCATCAGCAACCAATAGGTACCGGCAGCGAAACCACCGATGGCAGCGGCCTTGACCATTGGGTTCAAAGCCATGACACCAGCGCCATTAGCTGTCGTGTCGGAGATATAGAAGTTCAGAGTTCCTGGAATACCTGTCTCCACACCGACATAGACGAAGATGGCGACGACGCCAAAGGTGAAGTGGCGGAAAGCGAACGGAGAGTGCTCGAAGGTGACATTGCTACCCATCTGCTTCGGGTTCTCAATAGGCACGAAGAGCAGGATGAAGAATGTCAGCGCGAAGACACCCATGGCCATGAAGAGTACGAGGTTGACATCGACGATTGTTGTCGAGGCTGTCACCGTACCGATGAGAGCACCCACGAGCATAGGCGTGATGGTACCCATGAGGGAGTTGAAGGTGCCACCGATGAGGTTCAGCTGATTACCGCGGTTACCACCGCCACCGAGCTGGTTCAGCATCGGGTTGACAACAGTATTGAGCAAGCACACCGAGAAGCCGGAGATGAAGGCACCTAACAGATAGGTGACGAATCCAGCCATACCGGTGGGGAAGCCAGAAGCGTACTGGATGAGCACACCGAAGAAGCCCAGGGCGATACCTAAGAGGGCCGTCTTCTTATAACCAATCTTAGTAAGGAGGTTGCCGGCAGGGATTCCCATGAACAGATAGGCGAAGAAGTTCATGAAGTTACCCATCATACCGAGCATGTTACTACCGCCAATCTCAGGCTGGTTCTTCCAGATAACACCGATAGGAGCAGCGAGATTGGTGACAAAAGATATCATTCCATAGAGGAAGATACATGCCACAATCGCAATGACGCGACCATTGTTGTTTGTCTTAGACATTTGTATATGTTTTAGTTTTTAGAATAGCTTGTTAGGATATACACCCTCATCAACGAGTTTCTGAATCTTTGCCACTACACCCGGGCGGTCAGCGGAATAGGTGACGCCAAACCACTTGCTGGTGGTGTCGAGGACCTCGCAGGTAGCTTTTCCACTCTTGATGAGCTTGTCTACTACCCATGGAATGAGGTATTCAGCCTTGGGGTTAGCCTTTGTGGAAGGCATATCCAGGAATTCCTTGAAGAGCTTATCGCTATACTCGAAATACTCCGGTGTAAAGCCCCATACATTCATTGATACCGGTGTGTTGTCAGGAATGTTTGTCCACTCACCTTTCTCGTCCTTGTAGGCAACCTTTCCGTCAGGGCGACGCTCTATCTCAGTACGCTCCACACAGGAAGTGAGGTGGTCGTTGTCGTCTTTGCTGCAAACGCCGCGGCTCACGCTACCATTGTCGGAGAGCGTGTTGGCAACACGGAAGCCCACCATGGCATACTTGCCATTGCTGTTTTCAGGAAGTTCAGAGAGATACTTACCGATGACCTTGAAGCAGTCACGGTTGTAGAAATCGTCGCAGTTGATGACGCAGAAAGGCTCTTTGATAACATCCTTGGCCATCATGACAGCGTGATTGGTGCCCCAAGGCTTGGTGCGGCCTTCGGGAACGCTATAGCCCTCAGGAATCTTATCCAGACTCTGGAAGACAATCTCACATGGGATATGACCTTCGTATTTGGAGAGTATCTTCTCGCGGAAATCCTGCTCGAAGTCCTTACGGATGACCCATACAATCTTGCCGAAACCGGCCTGGATGGCATCAAAGATGCTATAATCCATAATCGTCTCACCATTAGGGCCTAAGCCGTCAAGCTGTTTCAGTCCTCCGTAACGGCTGCCCATGCCGGCAGCAAGCAATAACAATGTAGGTTTCATAAATGTGTGTCTTTGTTTTTTATATAAAAACTGGTTTTGTCGTGCAAAGATAACCAAAGTATTGCGATATTCGACAATATGTATCTATTTTTTACAACTATTTTTCATTTCGTCAAGATAGCTGGCAGCAAAGTCAGGAAATATGCGTTTACAGCACACCTTTTGACGATGGCAGCTGAAAATGGGTGATGTCACGTCTGACCGCCATCTTCAGACTGCGTGCCAAGGCCTTGAAGATGCCTTCTATCTTGTGGTGCTCATTCTGCCCCTCGGCCTTGATGTTCAAGTTCATCTTCGCGGCATCGCTGAGGCTCTTGAAGAAATGGAAGAACATCTCCGTGGGCATCTCGCCAATCTTCTCCCGTTTGAATTCCGCATCCCAGACGAGCCATGGACGCCCGCCAAAGTCAAGCGCCACCTGGCAGAGGCTGTCGTCCATGGGCAGACAGAAGCCGTAGCGCTCTATGCCACGCTTGTCGCCTAAGGCCTGTGCGATGCACTCGCCCAATCCGATGGCCGTATCCTCTATGGTGTGGTGCTCGTCGACATAGAGGTCGCCCTTGGTATGAACGGTGATGTCTATCATGCCATGATGACCTATCTGTTCCAGCATGTGGTCGAAAAACCCGAGGCCTGTCGACACATCGCATTTTCCGGAGCCATCGAGGTTGAGCTTGACATAGACATCCGTCTCTTTGGTGACACGGTGCACCTCAGCGATACGCTCGCCGGCAAAGAGGATTTCGGCGATCTTGTCCCAGGTCATGCCATCCTTGCCGAGAATAAGCGACTTACAGCCCATATTAGCAGCAAGCTGGGCATCGCTGTCGCGGTCGCCAATGACATAGCTGTTGGCAATGTCGATATTCTTGTCATGCATGTATTTCTCCACCATACCTGTGCCCGGTTTGCGCATGGGGGAATGATCCTCGGGGAAGTGGCGGTCAATGAGCTGTTCGTCAAAGGTGATGCCTTCGCCCTCCAAGGTCTGGAGCACAAAATGGTGGACCGGCCAGAAGTCATCTTCAGGAAAGGCATTGGTGCCAAGGCCATCCTGGTTGCTCACCATGACAAACTTAAAATCTAAATGACGCTTGATAAACGAGAGGGCCCGGAAGACCCCGGGGACAAACTTCAGCTTGGCAAAGCTGTCTATCTGCTCGTCTAAAGGCTCTTCGATGAGGGTGCCATCGCGATCTATGAAAAGGATGCGTTGCTTCATTATCTTTAATTTATTTCTTCAAAATCGGGTTGTTTGGATGTGGGTGTCTCTTTTTCCATGCCAGCCTGTGCCAGTTCCGTCCTTGCCTGCTCCTTGGCCTTTTCTTTGGCTTCGATATGTCCGTAAGCATAATAGAAGGTCATCGTGAGCCACACGTTGGCATAGGTGGAAGCAAGGGAATAGATGGCAGCAGCGAGGAAGAAAAGCAGATAGTACACCCATGGCAGACCATCGCCGTCGCCCAGCATCTTACTGAATAGGTTGGACTGATATGCCAAAGAGCACACGATCAAAGGCAAGCCGGCCAGACAGCAGATAATGGTAACGATGATGGCTACCAGCAGCACCACCATGAAGATATAGCCCCAATGCTTCCAACCTACGGAATAAGGTCTCTTGAAGACAGATGCCAGTTTGGAGCCCGTTTCCATGCTGTACTTCATGAAAGAATAGACGAAGGGCAGCAGGACGATGAAAAAGACGATGGTTAGAACGACATTGATAATAGCTCCCACCATTGACTTCGCCGATACCTCCGCCATACTCTTGGCACCGACCATCGGGATGAGGCTGACGAAATAGGTGATGAGGTTGACGCCTATCACCACCGCCAGAAAGAGCAGCGCCAGCCGAATGATTCTCGGCAGATTGACCTTCATGCTCTCACCGTTGAGCAAACTCACGACGATGGTATAGAGCCATGTTGATACTGCAAAGGATACTAACAACGCGACCAGCAGCACCACACCCGGTACGATGAACTCGGAAGCCGGAGCCGGTTGACCAATAGGCTGTGAGCCCAGCATCGGTACTGCCATGAGCCCACTGACGAGTGTGGCAGCAATGACAACAATACTCTCAAAGACCATTACTAACACGGCCGGAAGCCACGTGCGGCGAAGGATATGCCGCAGATTGCTACTGAACAGGTCGTAGGCTGCCTTCAGACAGCCGCCAAGACTGCGAATCTTGTATAAATCGTTTTCCATTATTCTGAAAGATATAGATAAGATAGATTATTACCATGTTTTCATGCCATGCCCTACCCTCTTCGCCTGAACTCGGCACATGTGATAGCCGTAGCGATGGCTACATTGAGGCTGTCGGTCGTCGTGCGCCCAGCCGGGTAGTTAGGTATGAGCAAGCGGTGGCTGATGAGCGGTCGGATGGCCTGTGAGATACCATTGCCCTCATTGCCCATTACGATGAGCCCGTATGAGGATAGCTGCTGCGCATAGATATCCTCCCCGTCGAGGAGCGTGCCATAGACGGGGACATTCTCAGGCAGCCGCGTAATCAGCGCCTTCAGATCCACATAGCGGGGGCGCACCCTTGCCAGACACCCCATGGTGGCCTGCACCACCTTAGGGCTATAGGCGTCGGCAGTCTCATGAGAGCAGAAGAGGGTGTCGATACCAAACCAGTCGGCGATACGGATGATGGTGCCGAGATTGCCAGGGTCCTGAACGCCGTCAAGGGCCAGACAGAGCCGGTTCTGAACTTTGGCAGCATCCGTCTCCAGCCCCTCGTCCGCGGACGCTGTAGGAATGGGGAAGAGCGCCAACACCTGCTGCGGATGCTGCAAGAAAGAAGCCTTTTTGAGTTCGGCCTCGCTGACCTCGATAGCCTCAGCGCCCTTAACATCATGACCGGACAGCCACGTCTCCGTGGCCACGACGAGTCGGGGAGACATGACAGCCATCAGATCGCCGACGACTTTCGGGCCTTCAGCGACGAACAGCCCGCTCTCCCGGCGCGACTTCTTGTGGTCGAGAGAGCGGATGAGTTTGAGTTTAGCCTGACTGAGCATTACTGTTTAAGGAGAAAATCTTTAAACTCACCAAAACTGTTGGGCATCTCTATGCTCTGCTTCTTGCCGCGCATGAAAGCCTGAAGACGCTCGGGGATGGCGATGTCGGTGCCAAGGATGGCGTCGACCTTCTCCTTGAACTTCGCCGGATGAGCAGTCTCAAGGAATACGCCGACCTCGCCGTCTGTCAACTGCTCTTTCAATGCCTGATAGCCACAAGCGCCATGAGGGTCGAGGACGTAGCCGGTAGCATCGTAGCAGGCTTTCATCGTCTGGCGGATACGGTCATCAGGATAGGTAGCACCGCTGATGTCGGCCTTGATAGCCTTCCAGTCGTTGGCATAGAGGTCGAGGATACGCGCAAAGTTGCTCGGCGCACCGACATCCATGGCGTTGGCCAGTGTCTGCTTGCTGGCCATAGGGTGGTACTCACCAGTCTGGAGATAATTGAAGAAGACATCGTTGGCGTTGTTGGCAGCAATGAAATGCTTCACAGGCAAGCCCATTCTCCAACCGAAGAGTCCGGCTGTGATATTACCGAAGTTGCCGCTGGGCACACAGAAGACGAGGTTGCTGTTGGTTGTATCAACAAGTCCCTGCCGCTTCAGCTGTGCGTAGGCGTTGAAATAGTAGAAAGCCTGGGGCAGGAAGCGGGCCACATTGATGCTGTTGGCCGAGGTGAGGATCATATGCTCAGTGAGCTCCTTGTCCATGAAAGCTGACTTGACGAGGGCCTGGCAGTCATCGAAGACACCGTCGACTTCTAAAGCTGTGATGTTCTGTCCAAGGGTTGTAAACTGGCTCTCCTGAATCTTGCTGACCTTTCCTTTCGGATAGAGCACATAGACATGGATACCGTCGACACCGAGGAAGCCGTTGGCCACGGCAGATCCTGTATCCCCACTCGTCGCCACAAGGACGTTGACGGTGCGGTTGTCGCCTGTCTTCTCTCTGTCCTTACGGATGAAGTACTGAAGCAGTCGGGCCATGAAGCGGGCACCGACATCCTTGAAAGCCAGTGTTGGACCATGGAAGAGCTCCAAGGCATAGATGGAAGGCTCACCCTTGCCATCTTTGGGCGCTACGGGGACAACGGGGGTATCGAAAGCCAAGGTGTCGAAGACTATCTTCTTCAGATCCTCAGCCTCCACGTCTTCACCGAAGAAAGCTTTAGCCACTTCAAAAGCTATCTCCTGGAAAGAGAGCTTGTCAATATTGTCGAAGAATTCCTTTGGGAGCTTCTTAATCTGCTCCGGCATATAAAGGCCCCTGTCAGGAGCGAGACCTTTCTCCACAGCCTCACGCAGAGAGGCCTGGGGAGCTTGTTGGTTGGTGCTGTAATATTTCATAATGCCATGAATTTATCCATAAACTCCGTCAGGTGGAGCATACCCATAGAACCGTTCACACACGACACCTCGTCGTAGACCTGCACGCTGTCGGGCTCAATGCCACGATGCCAGACCAGGAAAGGTACGGGCTCCTTGACATGCGTGCGTATCTCCACCGGCGTAGGATGGTCGGGAAGGACAGCGATGGCGACATCCTCGTCCCATTGCTTCACCTCATTATAGATAGGCTCCACGACCCTGTGGTCGAGATTCTCGATGGTGCGGAGCTTGAGTTCGAGATTGCCGTCGTGTCCGGCCTCGTCGCTGGCCTCGAAATGCACGAAGACGAAGTCCTGGTTGTAGAGTGCTGTCAGCGCTGCGGCCACCTTACCTTCATAGTTGGTGTTGGCGAGTCCTGTGGCGCGAGGCACCTTGATGACGTCGAGGCCGGCATACTGACCGATACCTCTGATGAGGTCGACAGCGGAGATGCAGCTTCCTGTCTTTATCTGCGGGTATTTCTGCGGCAGCGTCTTCATCGACGGACGGTAGCCACCGCCCCACGGCCAGATGATATTGGCCTGACGCTCCCCCTTGGCTGCCCTCTCCTTATTGTAAGGATGCTCTTTAAGGATATCGAAACTCTTGAGGATGAGGTCGTTGAGGAGGTCTGCCGTCTCCTGTCCCGTCATCCTCATCTCGCCCGTAGGCTTTCCGTCGAAGCCGATGACGGGCTCGTGCTTGTCTTCCCAGCCTTTCTCCGGCTTGACGAGCAGCGGGCGCCATTCCTCACCGGGATGGTCGTGAGGGGGTGCGCACTCGATGTGCTTGCTGGCATATTTCACCACGAGGAGGTGGCGATATTGTATGCCGGTGATGAACCTGACATTCTTATTGCCCAACTTCTCATTGAGGTATTGTATCAGCATATCGGCATTGGCCGTAGTGAGGTTGCCGCCGTTGTGTGTGATAATCTTTCCATCGCCCACGCAGATGATGTTCACGCGCAGGGCGAAGTCCTCGGGGGCCATATCGTAGCCGATGCTGGCAGCCTCAAGGGGGCCGCGGCCTTCATAGACCTTGTTCTGGTCATAGCCTAAGATGGTGCTGTTGGCCACCTCCGAACTGGGATGGAAACCATCCGGGATTGTCATCAGACGGCCCGTGCGTCCTTTGCGGGCGAGCATGTCCATATAGGGGGTATCAGCATACTGAAGGAGTGTCTTGCCGCCAAGGCGCTCTACGGCATGGTCGGCCATGCCGTCACCTAAGATAATAATATGTTTCATAATCCTTTGAACCTTTATGTCAATCGTCTGTTGCCATGCAACTGGATTATACGTTGGCAATACTGATAATGTTGGCGAATACTCCTGCTGCCGTAACACTTGCTCCGGCACCATAACCCTGGATGAGCATGGGGTACTCCTTATAGCGCTCTGTGGTGAGCAGCACGATGTTGTTGCTGCCTTCGAGGTTGTAGAAAGGACTGTCCTGCCCCACAGCCTGCAGGCCTACACTGGCCTTGCCGTGGTCGAGGGTGGCGACGAAGCGCCAGCGCTTGCCGTCAGCCTCTAAGGTCTTGCGGCGCGCCTCGAAGTCAGCGTCGAGCTCCGGGAGATGCTTCCAGAAGTCGTCCAGCGAACCACTGAAGAAGGCATCGGGGACGAAGAGGTGTTTCTCCACATCCTCCTGCTCTACCCTGTAGCCTGCCTCACGGGCCAGGATGACAATCTTGCGGATGACGTCGGTGCCGCTGAGGTCCACACGCGGGTCGGGCTCGGAATAGCCATCCTCCTTGGCAGCGAGAACGGTCTTGGAGAAAGGACAGTCAGCGGAAATCTTGTTGAAGATGAAGTTCAGCGTACCGCTCAACACGGCCTCTATCTTCAGGATGCGGTCACCGGAGTTGCGCAGGTCGTTGATGGTGCCGATGATAGGCAGTCCGGCACCGACATTGGTCTCGAAGAGGAACTTGATGCCACGCCGCATGGCCGTCTCCTTCAGGCGGGAATAGTTCTCATAGGCCGAGCTGGCAGCTATCTTGTTGGCAGCCACAATGCTGACGTTATGGTCGAGGAGCGACTGGTAGAGGGCTGCTATATCCTTGGACGCCGTACTGTCGACAAAGACGGAGTTGAAGATATTCATTCCGATGATCTTGTCGCGGAGAATCTCCGGATTGCTCGGTTCTGACTGCTTCAGCAGCTCACGATAGTTGTCGAGGTCGATACCGTCGCGCGAGAAGATGGCGTTGTGAGAGCTTGCCACGCCGACAACATTGAGCTTCAGACGGGAATGCTCCTTGAGGTTCTCATACTGGTTGCGGATCTGCTCGATGAGCTTGCCGCCCACGGTGCCCACACCACAGATGATGAGGTTCAGCTCCTTATACTCGGAGAGGAAGAAGGAGTCGTGGAGCACGTTCATGGTCTTTCTGAGGCTCTCTCCTTCCACAACGAAGGAGATGTTGGTCTCTGAGGCACCCTGTGCGCATGCTATCACGGAGATACCACTCCTGCCCAGCGACCCAAAGAGCTTACCGGCGATACCCGGCGTATGCTTCATGTTCTCACCGACGATAGCCACCGTGGCAAGGTTGCTCTCGGCGTGCATGGGGAACATGGCGCCATCTTCTATCTCTGAGGCGAACTCCTCGTTGAGGGTTCTCACGGCAGCATCGGCATCTTGGTCGCGGACACCGATAGACGTAGAGTTCTCAGAAGAAGCCTGCGAGACCAAGAAGACGGAGATGCCGTTGTTGGCCAAGGCCGTGAAGATACGGCGGTTGACACCGATGACACCGACCATGGAGAGGCCGGAGACAGTGATAAGGGTGGTATTCTTGATGCTCGAGATACCCTTGATGGGCTTATGGTCGTTTTCTATCTTATCCTTGATAATCGTGCCGGGAGCATCGGGGTTGAAAGTATTCTTGACCCGTATAGGGATATTCTTGATTCTGACAGGGTAGATGGTCGGGGGATAGATGACCTTTGCACCGAAATTACAGAGCTCCATGGCCTCAACATAGCTGAGCTCGTCGATGGTGTAGGCTGTCTTGATGACGCGCGGGTCGGCAGTCATAAAACCGTCGACATCGGTCCATATCTCCAACATCTCAGCGTCGAGGTCGGCAGCGATGATGGCAGCGGTATAGTCGGAGCCACCACGTCCGAGGTTGGTAATCTCACCCGTCACCTTATCCGACGAGATAAAACCCGGGACGAGGGTGACACGGGCCATGTCCTTGAAGGTCTCCTTGACGAGGCGGTTGGTAAGCTCGCTGTCAAGGGTGTTCTTACCATTGAAAGGATAGGTCTTGATGAAGTTGCGGGAGTCTACCCAGCGTGAGCCCTTCACCAAGGTGGCCACGATATTGGAGCTCAGACGCTCGCCATAGCTGACGATGGCGTCGGCCGTCTTACGGCTCAAGTCGCGGATGAGGTACACACCGAAATAGATGGAATGAAGCTGCTCGAAGAGGGCGTCGACTTTGTTGAAAAGCTCCTCTCTGTCGCTGGTGTCGGTAATGATGGTGTCGATCATTTTGTGATGGCGGTCTACCATCTCCTCAAACGACCGTTTCCACTCTTCTTTGCCCTCCTGGGCTAAATGTGAAGTGGCGATAAGCTGGTCTGTTATCCCCCCGAGCGCGCTGACGACAACGACAATGGGTTGCCGCTTGGCCTCTCGTTCAACAATGCGTTTTAAGCTCAGAATGCTCTTTACGGAACCTACCGATGTTCCGCCGAATTTTAATACTTTCATTTCTCAGATGATATTGGTTATATTGCACGGGCATCCCCAATACGGGAGGGCAATGTCTGTACTTGACTGCAAAGGTAATAATGTTTTGCTACTGCACAAAGAATTTGAAAGAAAAATATGATTATCTCTTACATTTATCAAGGATTGTCGATAATTATTCGTAATTTTGTAAACATCATCCATCAATCCGAGGTTCTTATCATGATCATTTTTGAGCAAAATATCGTCGGCAAGCACACCATGGCCGACTGTGAGGACGGCATCGTCCATACATCCGACTTCATAGCCGTCATCGACGGCAGCACCAGCAAGACGCAGCATCGCATCCACCCCGGCGTCCGCAATGGCCGCTACTGCATGAATATCCTGACGGAGTTGATCAGCCGCTTGGATGCTGACATCGATGTCGACGCCTTCTGTCTGGCCGCCACAGAAGCGGTGCATGCCTGCTACCCCACTCCCGACACCTTACAGCGCGAGCATCCCGAGGAGCGGCTCTGTGCCAGCGCCGTCGTCTACAGCGACAAGCGGAAGGAAGTGTGGATGATAGGCGACTGCCAGTGCATGATAGACGGCAAACGATACAGCAACGACAAGCCTTATGAGGAGGTCATTGCCAGCCGCCGTGCTGAGGTCTTCAACCAGACGGTCAGCGAACATGGCGATATGCTGCACAATGGGTATATCGTCCACGACTACGCCCGCGACACCATCCTCCCCGACCTCGTAAAAACGATGAAAGGGGAGAACAAAGACTATGCTGTCATCGACGGATTTCCTATTTATAAAGAAGGTGTGCGCGTCATCCGCCTCGCCGACCTTCCCGGCAGCGTCGACAGCCATGAGGTGGTGTTGGCCTCCGACGGCTACCCTTTTCTCTGCTCTTCATTGGAGAAGAGTGAGCGCAAGCTGAAAAAGCAGTTGACCAACGACCCGTTCAACATCGGGAAGTTCAAGGCCACCAAAGGTCTCATGGAAGGTAATGTCTCCTTCGACGACCGCGCCTATATCCGCTTCTCCACATCTCCCCTCCAGCGCTATTTCCTTACCCTCTCTTTCGACGGCACTGCCTACCACGGTTGGCAGATCCAGCCCAACGGCATGTCGGCGCAGCAGCGGTTGCAGGAATGTCTGTCGCGCGTACTTCGGCATCAGGTGGAGGTGACGGGGGCCGGACGCACCGATGCCGGCGTCCATGCCCGTGTCATGGTATGCCATTTCGACGACGTCAAAGGCATCGACGGCGAGCAGCTCGTCTACCGGCTGAACCAGATCCTGCCCAACGACATGGCATGCAGCGAAGCCAGACCTGTGGACAACGACCTCCATGCACGCTTCTCAGCGAAGAAACGCACCTATCGCTATTTCATTCATACAAAGAAAGACCCTTTCCAGCGCTATTTCTCTGTAGAGACGCACTACGACCTCGACTTCCCGCTGATGAACAAGGCGGCAGAATGGCTCCTTGGCGTCACCGACTTCAAGGCTTTCTGCAAAGCGGGAGCCGACAACAAGACCACCATCTGCCACCTCTTTGCGGCTCATTGGGTGGAGACAGCACCCGGCAACTGGTATTTTGAAATCAGCGCCGACAGATTTCTGCGCAACATGGTGCGAGCCGTCGTGGGTACACTCTTTGATGTCGGTCGCCACAGAATGTCCTTAGAACAATTCCAAGACACCGTCCTCCACGGCTCCCGCTCCGACTCCGGCGAGTCTATGCCCGCCAAAGCTTTATTCTTATGGGAGGTGGAGTATGAGGAAGCAGAAGTAAGGCCGGCTCAGGAGTGAGGATTGCCCTTTTCTTTCTGTTTATCCTTATATTCCTTGGGTGACACACCAAATTCTTTGATGAAACATTTGGAGAAGTAAGACAGGCTGCTGAAGCCGACCTGATACATCACCTCCGATACCGACAGCTGCCCCTGCTCCAACAGCAACGCTGCCCGCTTCATCCGCTGACTACGGATGAAGCTGACGGGAGAGAGACCAGTCAAGAGCTTTATCTTCCGATAAAGCTGCTTCTGGTCGACACCGACGGCAGTGCTCAAGGTATTGACATTCAGGTCATCAGACATCATATTATCATTAATTTGCCTGATAACCTTTGTCATTAGCAGTTCATCGTCAGAAAGCTTTTCCGGCATCTCTGTCCTACTTGCAAAATCATCAATATGCGCACTCTGCTCGATGGACTCACGGCGCTTCAACAATTGCACAAGGTGTAGCTGCAGCTTTCTCAAATTAAAAGGTTTGGACATGAAGATATCCGCGCCACAGCTGATACTCTCCATCTCTGTCTCACTGTCATCCTTTGCTGTGAGCATAATGATGGGCACATTGGCGGTGGGATGATAATGGCGCAGCCGCCGGCACAGTTCCGTACCATCCATGCCTGGCATCATCTGGTCTGTGATAACAATATCCGGTACCATGTCCTTGACTTTCTCCAAGGCCTCCTCACCACTGTAAGCAGTAATACAACGGTAGTTGTCGCCGAGCGCCGTCACGAGGAACTCCACCATCTCGGCATTGTCATCAATGACAAGGACGATAGGGTCGGATTTTTCTTCCACCCTATCATCACCTCTGCCGGCTACCTCTTTTTCTAATTGAATGGGGAGCGTGAAAGAGACGACAAGACCATTCTCGTTCTTGGCATACACCTCACCACCATGAAGCTCCACATACTTTCTTACCACCGAGAGCCCTATCCCAGAGCCATGATGGGAATAGTCGCCCTTGTAATAACGTGTAAAGATTTTGTTAAGCTCTCCTTTCGGCACTCCCGGGCCATTGTCGCAGACAGAGATTCTCACTGACTTATCCAGACGTGTAACTACAATCTCTATCCGCCCGGTTTCATTCTGCACATATTTCATGGCATTCGACAGCAGATTGCTGACAACCATCTGAATCTTGACAATATCAACAGTCATCCAAATCTGGGCTTCTGATGAGGAGACGGTAAGCGAAATACCTCTTTCTGACGCACAAGGCTGGAAGTTGCTGACACAGTCTTTCAGAAAAGCCATCAACTCAATACGCGAAGCCAGCACCTCGTCATCGCTTACCGTCTCCAGACGTTTGTAGTCGAGAATACGGTGGATGATGGCACTCAGCCTCATGGCATTGTTATGGATAGCCTTCAGCCGTGCCCTTATCTTCGTATTTGTAGATTCGGAAATCATCTTCTCTATCGGTGCGATGATAAGGCTCAACGGTGTCTTGAGTTCGTGAGACATGTCGACGAAGAAATCCATCTTCTGCTGAGTCAGTGCGAGGGCAGCCTCACGCTTGCGCTCATTGAACACACGCTGCTCACGCCGCCTGTAATAGTTGATAACAGACAGCATCAATGTCAGAAAGAAGAGGATGTACAGCATCCAAGCCCACCAGCGCAAAAACCAAGGGTAAGGCACATGGATGTGGAAAACCGCAGCCTTCAAGCCTTTCTGCATGGGTTCGGAGGAAACATAGAGCTCATAATTTCCGCCTTGAAGGTAAGGAATGGTAAGACTGTTGGTTCCTGCCGGTAGAGACTTCCATTGACCGTCTTCCCTGAGTTTATACCAGAATATCTCCGAGTTGCGCTTAGAATAGTCGAGTGTAGCAAAACTGATAACGATATTTTCCCGGCCATCAAGATCTATGCTGGAAGCCGCACACAGGAGGCTGGCACTTGAAGGCTTGCCATCGACACTCACATTGCTGATACAAACTTGCGGCATCGGCCTGGAGGTAGCGATGTCATTCATCCGTTGCACTGCCAGAACATCCTCCCCACCCCAGAGAATGGCATTGGCTGAGGGAATGAAGAAGCCGGAGGTGAAATTATATTCCGGGCGACCATAAGGATGAATGGTGCTGTTGGCGACATTGATATAGAAGAGTCCCTCTGATGTCGGCATCCATACTCTGTTTTTCTCTGGCACCAGGGTATAAATCATACCATCCCGGACTTTGAAGCCTGCCTCTCTGAACTGCCCTGTTGCAATGTCATAACGATACAGGCAGCCCATGACATCAATCCATACCGCACCACCGGCCACAGCCATGGCATCGAGATACATTCTCCGCTTGAGGCTGACCTTATAGCTCCGGGTATCGATCGTTGTCAGGCCCAGACTGGTGTATGCCCACAACAATCCATTGCCGCCGTCGATGAGACGATAGACGGTACTCACCAGACTGTCATATCGCTCCATCGGACTTCTCTGCATTCGGTAGGTGCCCCCACTGGAAAGAAGCTGTCGCTTGTTAACGACAAAGAGTCCGCCCATATACGTGGCTATCCACAACTGCCCGCGTGCATCCTCATAGATGCCATAAGCCCAGTCGGCATTCCGCCCATGCCGGTCGGTGATGGTGAAATAGTCGAAGGTATTCCTTCCTCTGTCATATCTCGCCACACCGGCATCAGTGGCAATCCAAATATCATGGTCACGATCCTCATAGATAGTCCTTATCATATTCTTTCTGAGTCCATGTCCCACCTTGAAGACGCTGACGTTGCTGTCTGAGATATGCAGCAAGCCATTGTCGCCACCAAGCCACTGGTCACCCCTTGAATCGACCAGAACCTGCGTAATATAATTGCCATCATTAGAATGGGTGATGTCAGCCAGCAGCCGATAGTCAAAGGCATCGTCAGGCAAGGAGATGGCTGCGCCCCTGTCAGTAGCCACCCATAAATTGGATTGGCGGTCTCGGAAAAGGAAGTTGATGCGGTTGCTCGGCAATCCTTTCCCCGGCTTCGAAGCATTGTGGTTCACCGTACGCATACTGCCTGTCTCCGGATTGTAGACTTCAAGACCATACTCGTTGGCCAGGAGAAGATCGTGATTGAGTGAGAAGATGATACGCGTGAAGATAGTACCTCTCAACACTGTCTCTGTGGCTCCCGTAAGCATATCTCGCTTGAGAAGGCTCTGCTCAGTACCTATCCAGAAACAATGCCGGCGAGCATCAGGCTTGATGACATAGACATTCTTTCGGATGCCCCAGTCATGAACTTTCCCTTTGGCATCGATAAAAGCCAGCCCATTGATATGACACGCGAAAACACCACTGCGATAAGGGCATAGCGAGAAGACAATATCGCTGCCTCGTGGCTTCATCAGTGTCTCTGTCTTTGCTCCATGGCGCATATCAATACTGATGACGCCATGCGACCTGGTACCGACAAAGACCTTTCCATTCTGGTATAGCAAGGACCTCACATCATAATTGTCTCCAAGTTTGGGAAGATTTGTCAACGGCTGGCGAGAGTTTGCGTCCAACCATCGCAACCCATGGTCGGAACCGAAGCAGAGAATTCTTTTGTCAATCTCCACGCCCGCATAATAGTTGCCTCCCAGCACCCGGCGTGCCGCATATCCGTCGAAGGTGTAGACGCCCTGGCGCGTGACCAGCCATATCATGCCATAGTGGTCCTGAACTACCTGCTCAACCTCATTGGAGTTGTAAGGCAGTGCGACTACTTCGAAGCGGCTCAGAGACGGATGCTGGCCCAAACAATCGCCGGCAACCAGAAGCAGAACCGTAATGATTGATATCTTTAAAGTCTTTAGGGATAGCCTCATAATGCAAAGGTAAGAAAAAAGCCGCTACTGGAGCGGCTTTCCAAAATATTTTTATGATACTATGTCCCGCACACCTATTTTACAGCATAGGCGTCGAGTGCCACCGTTGGGGCTCCATTCTGAAAGCAGCCTTTGTTGTAGCCGCCATTGTATCCAGCCGGTGCCTCCGGCTCCCAATAGAAGACTCCTTCGAGATGGCCGGTGGCCTTACCTTTGGTGATGAGCGAGGACAGACAGTCGCGACACTCTTCTGCATCGTCATAGTCCATACCTATCTCGCAGACCATGACAGGCTTGCCATAGATGTCATACAGTTTGCTGATATTGCTCACACAGGCTCGACGGCTTGCTGGCCCTTGCCTGTCTCAGGATAGAGCGACATGCCGATGACATCATATTTGCCGCCATGTTGCTTCATGTAGTTGAAGACATAAGTGTAGCGCCGCAAGTTGTCACCGTCATCTATATGTACGATGACCTTCGTCTTGGGGAAAATGGCCTTGACAGCATCGTAGCCAGCATTGTTCAGCTCTGCGTAGTTGTCGGTCGTATTAATCTTACCCATCGGCCAAAGCATTCCCGTCCGCGTCTCATTGCCTATCTGTACCCACTCGGGTCTGATGTTGAAGGCTTTCAGCTTGGTGAGCATATCTGTGACATGCCCAGCCACGGCTGTCTTCATCTGCGCCAGGTCATAGTTGGCCCAGGCTGCAGGTATGGTCTGCTTGCCAGGATCGGCCCAGGTATCACTGAAGTGGAAGTCTATCATGACACGGAGACCGAGGGCTGCGGCCCGACGGGCTTTAAGCAGCACATCGGCGGTATTATTCCACCCCGACGCTGGATTTACCCACACACGCAGGCGGATTGCGTCAACATGGCAGTCTGTCTTGAGCAGAGACATCAGTTCCTGGGGCGCACCCGATTTATCACTAAACGTGAGGCCCTCACTCTCCATCTGTGTCAGCCAACTGACATCAGCGCCGAGGGCAAAGGCACCGGTATCGGCCACGACAGACTCTGACTGACGCGGATTGGTGACAGGACTCTCCTCATCGCTGCACGAAGTCTGTACGCCAGTGAAGAGCAACAACAAGGCAACAATATTGAAAATGATTTTTCTCATAGCTATTATCATTTGAATAGTTTATTGTTCGATAAGGGAATAGGTACCATGACAGAGGTCGACAGTGAAGGTATACTTCTTGCCTGCCTTCCAACCTTTAGGAGCTCCATTCTCTTTCTTGCCCCACATGAGCGTGCCATCGGTACTCGTACCGAAATATGTATCCCAGGCTCCGTTGAGAAGGATCTGCACGCCCCACGGCGTGTTGCCCGTTGCCGTCACTGTGGCGGTATAGACACCCGGCTTGTCACCGGCTACCATATCGACGATGTCCCAGTTGTCGTTGAAACCAGCGAAAGAGACACGTGTAATAGGAGCTTGCATCGGATACCAGTAGGTCATACTCCCCATCGACGCGCAGACAACATAGAGTCCTTTGCCCGGTTCTGGAATCTGTGAGCCACCCTCAATGAGTTTTTTCTCTGTTGTGGAAGGATCCTGGTCTATCTTTTTCCAGTCCTCATACTCCTTGGAGAAGTAGTAGCCATACGTACTGTTGAAAGATACGGCAGCGGCATAGTTCTGATTTTCCTCGTCATAGAGGGAGAGATACTCGGTATAATCCCATTTATCGTCATTGCCTAAGATATAGAGCACCTTCGACACTTCCTTGGGCGTATCAGAGCCGGCCACGACATTACACTTCCAATCCATGGGGTCGGCGAGGTCGAGGGTAAGGAGCATATCACCAGCTGACGGCACGCTGACGACAATATCAGAAGGTGTAGAGCCGAAGGTCACCTTACCATTGCCCATTCCAAAAGCCACAGGTATGTCCTTGGCGGCAGCATCATCGGTGCCGGTAGAGACGTCATACTGCTTTCCGGTGCCGGAGATACGGACAGTGGCATTTCCTGCCTTGGACGCATGGAACGCCAACGTCCATTTATTTGCCTTCTTATCATAGGCCATCTCACCGTTGATGTCGCCAGAGACCTTCAGAGCTGGAATATACAATGCCGACCATTCCTGCTTGACAGTATTGACAATGGTGTAATAGCAGCCAGCAGGCCCTGGAAACCAATAGTTCCAATGCTGATCATTGCTGCTGATGACGAAGGGCTTTCCATTTCCGTCATCACCAACATTACCCCAGGTAATGCCATTGCCTTCCTGCAGCCACCAGTTGTACCAGCCGGTGACACCCATGAAGCCAGTGTAGATGCCATTCGATTGCGGCGAGGCCAAGGTATTACCGGTATCATTCTTGTCTTTATCAAGAATAAAACCACGGCTCATGTCAATGCTGTAAGGAGTCACCTTGAGCTGATAGACATTACTGTAAGCAGGCGCCATATTGCTGGCCAGCACCGAACTCATGCGAACGTACATGGTCGACGCTACATCACTGGCCAGATTGATGCGCCCGGCCAAAGCGTTGAGGTCTTTGGCGGTAAACTGCATGGACGTAGTACCGGCATTGGTAAGAAGCTCTACCGGCGAGGCAAAATCCTCTGTGGAAGAGAATTGCAGGGTGTTGACAGTAGTGCCCACTGGCACCTGGACACGGCTGTCATTGGTGGCGAGATGGCTGTTGTCGGTCCAATAAAGCGTCAGCGCCAATGCCGATGTATTGTTCTTGTCGAGGAAGGCATCTCCGGAACCGTTGAGCTCGACACCCTCGACTCCATCAATACCAATAGTGTCACCATCTCTGTTGCATGAAGCCATCGCTATGACAGCCAGGAAAGAGATGATTAGATATATGGTCTTTTTCATTTTCTGCTGCGTTTTAAGATTTAATAGTTCTCATTCTTCAGATTAGGATTTGCTGAGAGTTCGGAGGTAGGAATCGGATAGACATTATATTTACTGTCTGTAGCTCTGCCGTCAGCAACCCCGCCTTTCCACTGCCATTTATAGTCTCCTCCCGTGAAACAGCCAAAGCGAATGAGATCCGTGCGGCGGCACGACTCCCAATAGAGCTCCCTACCCCGTTCATCGAGGATGAAAGGCAGTGTGAGCTGAGCTTCGTTGATATCACCATCGGTGTTGCCATAAGCTCTTTCTCTGACCTTGTTGACAAGATGCAGGGCTTCGGCGCGTGTAGCTCCTTCACCACCGCGCAGAACGCTCTCGGCAAGCATGAGATAGACATCGGACAGACGGAATACGGGATAGTCGATGCTACAGCCTACAGAACCGGTATTGGAAGCTGCCTCACCGGCATCTGTGAGGTTGGAAAACTTCTCACCAAAATATCCCAAGCTCTGGTCGTCAATAGCCTTATTGAGCCATTGTTCCTGTCCCTCAGTATAGAACATGAAACGATGGTCTGCCTTCTCATGATCTTTGAAAAGCTGAGGCAGCTCGCCACGGACACGGAACATGCCCCAACCACTTGTAAGGCCATATTTCGCTGGGTCCTGAGAACCAGTATTGCCACACTCACCACAGACAATGTAGGTGGTAGCGCCCCACGAAACAGTATTGACAGCATCGACGACAAAGGGGAAAATAATCTCATTGGTGCGCTTGTCGTTGTCGGCATTGAAGAGCTTGCTGTAGTCGGGTTCCAGACTGTAGCCTGCACTCATTATCTTCTTGCAATAGGTGATGCAGTCGGTATAGTGCTTTCCAGCTCCGTAGACTTCTGCATTGAGATAGAGCTTGGCCAAAAGCGCCCAAGCCGCGGCCTTCGAGGCTCTGCCGTATTCACACGAGTTAGGATCGAGAAGCCCGTCGGCAGAAATATCTTTCAGTTCAGACTCTATATAGTCGAAAAGCTGCTTGTTGGAGTAGCGATTCGGCGTGTAGGCGCCCACCCCCATAGACTCGTCCACATAGGGACCCTGACCATAGAGGTCGAGGACATAATAGTAGGCCAAGGCCCGCAGGAAACGCGCTTCGGCACGGAAAGCCTTAAGATTGTCGCTGCTGGCAGCCACCTCCTGCGTGGCATGGCGAAGAAACTCATTGCAGAGTGTGATGGTATAGTAGGCACGATAATAGGTATCTGCCACCCAAGGATCATTGGCATCCCACGTCATATAGGTGAGACCTTCAATCTTGTCACCGGAAAGCCAGGTGCCTGCCATCTCATCGGTAGGAGCTTCCTGAAGATTGAAATAGCCCCTCAGAAAATCATAGCCCTCATTACTACTTATATCGGGGTTGCCTCCTCCCTGCTCCTGTCCGGTGATGACGAAGGAAGCGTAAAGCTTGGCAAGAGACTGCTTGAAGCCAGCCTCACTGCTGAAGACCACTTGGGCTGTGGTCTGGCTGTCGGTATGCGGCATCTGGTCGAGATCGCTGGTGCAGGAGGTCATCGTGGCGGCAGCCATTGCAATATATAAAATTGTCTTTTTCATGAATAAGCATTATTAGAAGTCAAGTCCTACGGTCAGTGAATAAACTCTTGGACGAGGATAGACGGACATGTCTATACCGCTCTGGCATTCCGGATCAACACCATTGTAATCGGTGATGGTGAATACATTCTGCACCATGAAGGAAGCGTTGAGGGAGAACCAGCGGCATACCTGTCCAAAGTTGTAAGACAGTTGGATATTATCCATCTTCAGAAAGGATGCATTCTCTACATAGAGGTCGCTCTCGTACTGCCTTTTCTGGAATCCCGTCCTCAGATAGCTGCTGTTGAGACGGTTGAGCTGATAGGAGTTATACGACATCGTTTCCCATGCGCCTGTGTTCATTGCCATACCGTTGTAGAGATAGTTGCCGACGCTGGCACGCAGAGAGGTACTCAGCGTGAGCTTCTTCCAACGCAGAGAGGTAGAAAAGCCGAACATCCAGTCTGGAGACGGTGAATGGTAGTGGTAGAGGTCGTGATAGTCTACGGTGCCATCACCATTGAGGTCGGCATAAAGCCCCTCAACGGGTTTACCAGTCTTCTCATCATAGATTTGTTTATAAACATAGTAGCTGTAAGGCTTGTAGCCTTCAGAGAGCACCTGCACATAGTGCGACTCGATAGCACCGACAAGGGTGTTGGGCGATGCGGCATTGGCATTGAGTCGGAGGTTGGTAATCTCATTCTTCTGCCATGTAGCATTGCCACTGACATCCCACTGCCAGTCCGTGGTCTTGACTGGCGTTGCCGAGAGGGAGATTTCTACACCCTGACTCGTGATATTGCCTACATTGCTGAGCATTTGCTTGTTGAAGTTGGTACCGGCAGCGACAGGCACCACAGCGAGCAAGTCCTTGGTCTTGCGATGGTAGTAGTCCAAAGAGCCTGTGATGCGGTCATTGAAGAAGCCAAAGTCAAAGCCTAAATTCCACGCCTTCGTCGTCTCCCATTTCAGGTCATTGTTATAAGCTGAGGGACGGTAGGTGGCAATAGGTGTGCCTCCAAACATATAATAGGCACCTGTCTGACTGAGTGTGTAAAGCGGAATGTAGCTATAGTTGGCTATGCCATCCTGCTGTCCGGTAACACCATAGCTGGCCCTGAGCTTGAAGCTGCTGAAGACAGGCTTGAGCGGCTTGAAGAATTTCTCTTCCGAGACGCGCCAGGCCAAAGCGACAGAGGGGAAAGAGCCCCACCGCTTGTCCTTGGAGAAACGCGAGGAACCATCACGACGGAGACTGGCGGAAAGGAGATACTTGCCATCGAAAGAATAGTTCACACGGCCATAGAAGGAAATGAGGGCATGGCGCTGATCATCGGCAGCGGAAGAAGACTGCACAGAAGCCGGCTCCTCATCGTTGTATTCCTGATAGGCAGCATTGGTCCATTTCCAGAACTGATAGTCATAACCGGCTGTCACCTCGATATTGCTCTTGATAGAAGCCACATATTTATTATAGTTGAGATAGAAGGTCAGCAACTTGTTGTCGTTTTTCTGCGGACCATAGTTGTAGTTACGGCCACCAGTATTGAAATACTGGTATGCCTCATGTGGTACAAAGATATGTCCTCTGCCTTTTGACCAGTCATAGCCAAGGGTGAGATGGGCATGGAGCTCAGGAAGGAAATGAAGGCTGTAGTCAGCATCGAAACTGGTAATGACACGATACACGTCACTTGTAGACTTATAGTTGTTGAGCAGTCCGACAGGGTTACACGTAGCGCCATTGACAGGAAGACCTTTGGCATCGGCTGCCTCATAGTAGCCTAAGAAGGCATCGGTGCCGGAATAGATGGGAGTGCAGGGATTATGAGTGGCTCCACCCCATATGGCACTGGCGTTGGCAAAGCGGGTGTCGCTGTAGGTACCTTTGAGATTGAAGTTGAGACGCAGATGGTTGTCCAAGAGCGATGGTGTCAGCGTCATGCTGCCTGTGTAGCGCTTCACATTGTCAGTACGAAGGATACCATCCTGACCACTGGCCCCCAAGGAGAATCGATAAGGCAGTAAGCCAACCTTGCCGGAAATGCCCAGGTTATTATCTGTACCGAAAGCAGTATGGAAGATTTCATCATTCCAGTCGGTATCGACATGAGGATTGAGCAGCGCTTTCTGCGCATCCGTGCCATGGGCTGTGACCAGAGCGAACATCTCGTCTCGGCTGATCATGTCGGCGGTCTTGGTACGGGTAGAGAGCGAGTTGGTCGACGAGAAAGAAACCTTTGGACGCTTACTCTCAGTTCCCTTCTTCGTCGTAATGATGATGACGCCATTCGAGGCACGCGAACCATAGATGGCTGTAGAGGAAGCATCCTTGAGAATGGTCATGCTCTCAATGTCATTCGGATTGATAAGGCTCAGAAAATTGCCACTGCCCGATACACTGCCGCCCACCTCCATGGGCATGCCGTCGATGACGATCAGCGGGTCGTTGGAGGCGTTGAGCGAAGCACCGCCACGGATGCGGATGGTGCTACCTGCCGACGGTGAGCCACCACTATTGACAATCTGTACGCCACTGACCTTTCCATTGATAAGCTGTTCAGGACTATTGATGACGCCTTGGTTGAAATCCTTGCTGGAGACATTGGACACAGAGCCCGTGAGGTCACTCTTGCGCTGAACGCCATAGCCGATGACGACGGTCTCCTGAAGAACATTATTCTCGTCGTCAAGGACAACCCTGAGGTTACCACTTGAAGGGATGCTCACTTCTTTGGTCTTATAGCCAATATATGAAATGACTAAAGATGAAGAATTGTTGCTGACGTTCAACGTAAAGTTGCCGTCCAAGTCAGTAATCGTCCCTTTGGAGGAGCCTTTGACCATGACGCTGGCTCCGATGAGTGCTTCACCATTTCTGTCGACAATGGTGCCCGTTAGCTTCTTCGCAATTTGGCTCCATGCCATGGTAGGCAGAAGCATCAGGAAGAGCGTAAGGTTCCACAGATTGGGAGCAAAATCTCGCTTGCGAATCATACTTGTTAATTTTTAGTTTTGAGTTGATGTTAGTTGTTAGAATGCCCTTGAGACCATGCCTCGTAATTTTTCTGTTTTTAGGTATTCGATTGCAAAGATATTCTTTTATCATATTACAGGGCGACACAAATTGGACAAAGATGCGCTCATTTTGGACATGGATGATATTCTGCTCATATTCAATCTGTTAACTCAAGATTTTTCTGATGGTGCTGGTTGTCATAACAAAGAAATCCCCTCTTCCGGCCTTCAGATTAGTTGGCTGGAAGAGGGGATAGCCCTACGCCGATGAGCAGCGTTATAATAGTTCAGAGCAACGTATAGACCCTTCTACACGTTTAACCGGCTCATGGCCCAGACAAAACCTTTGGCTGTCCGGATACCATTGTCTTGGAAATGATTGCCGGGGTTCATCTCCAAAATGCTGTCTACGCCCTGATGCTGGAGCATCTCTATCTGCCAGTGGATGCAGTCGTCCACCGTCGACATAATCTTTGTCTTGGAATGACGCTCACGGTCGCCAAGGCTCAGATAGACATGATGTGAAAGCATGGGATGGGTCTCGGCAAAAGCCAGCCAGTCGGGATACCATACCGACGGCGAAGCCGACACAATGCCATCGAAAGCATACTGTGTGCCTGCCCACAACGAAAAAAATCCGGCAAGGGAGTAGCCGCCAAGGATGACGGCGGCGGCATCAGACTGACCAGCTACCAACTCACGGATAGACTGCAAGGTCGCAACGGCGCCATCGCCAAAGGGTATCTTGCCAAAGACAGGAGGGGCTGGCCAAGGGGTCAGCTCCTCATTCCAACGTTTGATTCTGACAGGAAGGAGGCGGAAGGGCTTGTCGGTATGCTGATGGATGTAGGCAAGCTCCTGGTCCATCTCCTCTATGTCATGGCTGTCTACAGGTTGGACTAAGACTATCATTTGTTGAGCTTTAATCCAACTTCCATACCGTCCATAGAACTGAACAACGAACCAGCCGTAGAGAGCAGGCTATTGCCCGTCAGCGCACCCAAGACCTTGGCATACTTCAGAAGCTTGGTAGCGTCCATGACGATGAGCAGGTCGTTGCCGTCGAGTTGTGTCGTGCCCACAATCTGCTGAATGCTGCCCGCATATTTCAGCGAAACATTCTTACCTCTGACAGTATAGGTGCCCGACAAGGTCTTACCACCGAGGGTCTGCGTGAAGTTGCCGTCTTTGTCGAAGGTCATCTTCAGATTGCCCTTCTTGACACCGAACTTCTCCAACTGGCTCTCCAACTGGTTCTCAATAGTGCTGGAGGCCACCTTGCCGCCGATATTCTTCAGTACATTGCTGCTGGAGAAGACGACAGCGGGCTCGGTGTAAGTCCATGTGCCGACAAGCTTGTCCTTCGTGGCTACCTTTGAGGAGCTGAAGATGGAGGTCAGGCCGGAGATGATGTCCGAACTTGAATTAGAAGAAGCCTCTCCGCCGATGGCTGAGAGGAGACCGCCAAGGAGGCTGGAACCCGTAGAGGAAGAAGATTTGGAAGTCGTGGCTGCCTCGGCAGCTTCTGTCAGAGTAGAAGCGGCAGAAGTAGCGGTTGCAGCCTTAGTAGCTGTGGTAGTCTTCTTCTTCGTTGTCGTTGTAGACTTTGTCGTCTTCTTTGTAGACTTCTTAGTGGTCTTCTTGGCGGGAGCCAGGGTCTCAGTGACAGAAGCAGTGGCTTCCATAGCTGGGAAAGACATCAGGCAGCAGAAAAGAGCTGCTGATAAAATAACATTTCTCATTTTTAATATGTATGTTTAAAAAGGACTATAATTCTATTATATATTTCTTCAATTCGAAGGCCCAGAGTTTATAACCGAAAGGTGACAGCGCATAACCGTCCTGCGTCAGCTCACGACGGAGCTCATTAGTGCCACGACGGACAAAGGACTTGAAGAGGTTGATATAAGCATAACCATTGGCCTGGCAATAAACACGCAGCCGACGGTTGAAATGCGCTACTGCCGCCATCTTACCTTGCACCTTGTCGGTGCCAAAGCTCTCATTGACAGGGAGAATGCTTTGCACAAAAATCTTTGTGCGGGGAGAGTGTTGGCGGATATGATGAAGAAGCGACTTGTAGTTGGCAAGCATAGCCTCTGTAGAAGCGCCGTCAAGGATATCGCGCGCACCTATCATGATGAACACGGCCTTAGGATGGCCATGAAGGATGGAAGAAAGTCGGGAGGAGAGGCCGGAGATGTTGTCGCCGGCGATGCCTCGGTTGCGGATATGCTTCCAACGAAGGAGCACATTCCAGTCGCCACAATATTCGGTAAACTCATCACCCAACATGACAATATCTGTACTGTCCACAGCACGCATCTTAGAAAACTCAGCAAGCTTCTCCTGATACAAAGACTGCTGACTAAAAGCCGCCAGACTGCTGAAAAGCAGAATTAAAAATGCCATCAACTTTTTCATGACGGCAAAGTTATAAAGAAAATCGGAAGTAAAAAGAAAAAAAGAGGAAAAATAAAAGGCATCTGCCTCTGAGAGACAAATGCCCTATGAAAAGTTGGGATGAATCCAATTAATTGTTACGAAGTATTCGCATTACTTTCTCAAAATATTTCTGCGTCTTATTCACACTGTAGTGAAGTCCTCCATTCCACGAACGAATCGCTAACTCTAAGTCTTTCTTAGGATTAAACCAAGATTGGAAAAGCAGAAACATCTCTATGGATTTGCTGCGGTTCTTTCTGTCTGAAAGAGTATAACGCTTATTAATTCTTCTTCTGCGTAAAATGTTGTTGCACTCAGCTACTAAGACTGGAGTAATCTGAAGCACACCGACCGAAGCCCCGTGCTTGGCATTGCTATTACCATTACTCTCCACTTTAATCAGCGCCTCGACAACAGGTTTCCATTCTGAATCGGAATCACTATAATCATAATCGTTATCAGCGGCAACCGCATGCAACGGCATCAAAAACAAACCGAAAATAAAAACAAATACTATCTTCACAAATTTCTCCATGACAATCATTTTATGGAACAACACAGCCTCTTCCAGCTGCCGTGACAACGCGATTGAGAAACAGTTTCGCGAGGTCATCATTCCGTTAAACATGATAGGAAGCGTTGCCAAAAAGGTACCGTTATCCTAAATAAGTATTGCAAAGGTACTAAAAATAATTGATAATCAGCTCAATCCGTAACAGAAATTGACACAAAAGTGTGCAAAATTAATAATGTATAATGGATAATGAGTAATGGATAGTGTGGAATGGGTAATGAATAAATAAAAAAAGACCTCAAAGACAAATGTCCTTGAGGTCTCATTAAAAGGAGGCGGCTACCTACTCTCCCGCATTGCATTG